>FWPU01000568.1_pt1 | contig 119530 bp, 114 predicted proteins | sample 2228361 | NCBI WGS metagenome assembly FWPU01 (sample SAMEA103939777, study PRJEB20133) | metagenome | reverse complement strand
ACCCACCTTGACTAGTTGCATTTTCATCGTCTCCCTCCCCAAGCACGTTCTGGCGGTTATTTTACCATCAACGGTTTAGAGGGAGACTACCAAATCTCCAAAACCGAATAAAGACCAGTGCGAGCAGGCAATTCATCGAATTCTTTACATCCACTTGATACGCAATCAGAAGCACCCAAAGGTGCAAGCATACTTTGCCTTGCCTTATAATCCCTTCGGCAACAGGCGTGAGGATTATCAGTGGAGCATTGCCCGACGCTATCTCCCTGACGAGGCGTTGCTGATAGGAGAGGAGTTTTGGGAAATAATAGGAGGCAGGGGTACTTATACAGAACTGCTCAGCCTCTATCAAGAAATTGGGCAAGAAATAGAGCAAGAAATTCTAAAATTAATTTAATCCTGTTTTCCTGTTGCTTCCCTTTCTCGTCATGCTGAACAGAAGGCAGAGAAACTTAGGGCTGGCTAACTGTTTAGAAGGGAAGTGAGTTGGTATAATCTTGCCCGATGGCGTGGCTCTACCTGTTGATTGCGGGCATTTTCGAGGTTGTGTGGGCAGTTGCGCTCAAGTTTTCCAACGGGTTCACGTGTCTGGTTCCCAGCGTCGTGGTGATTGTAGGGGGCTTAGCAAGCCTCTTTTTTCTCTCGTTAGCCGTGAAGCAGTTGCCCATCGGCACAGCCTATGCTATCTGGGTCGGGATTGGCACCGTAGGGGTTGCGCTGTTTGGCATCTTGTGGTTTCGCGAATCGGCAGATTTCTGGCGACTGTTCTTCATCGGGGTCATCGTGGCAGGGTTGGTAGGGCTACGGCTGGTTTCAAATGATGGATAGCGAATCGGCTCGGACAGGCTACAGTTGGGCGCGCGCCTCGCTGGTAATGATGAGCGCAATCTTTGCCAGCAGATTGCTGGGAGTCCTGCGCGACACCGTGATTGCCTATCGCTTCGGACAGAACGAGTTCACCGATGCGTATCGCGCAGCGTTCCAGTTGCCCGACCTGCTCTTCTTCATGGTGGCAGGGGGAGCTATCTCGTCCTCGCTGATGCCTGTGTTCGCTAAGTATTGGGATAAGGGCAATCAAGAGGAAGCGTGGCGCGTGTTCTCCTCGGTTGCGACCGTGATGGTGAGCCTAGTGACCGTGTTGGTTATTCTATTGGAACTCGTCACCCCGTGGGCAGTGGTCGTGATGTTTCCCGGTTTCGACCCTCAGCGTCGCGAGATGACCACTGTGCTTACTCGGATTGTGTTGCCCACCCAGATATGCTTCTTGATGGGAGGGCTGATGATGACCACCTTGTTTGCTCGGAAGCGGTTTCTTGTGCCCGCCATTAGCCCCAACATCTACAACTTGGGAATTATCTTTGGTGGGCTGGTGCTGGCACTTTGGCTGGGGATAGCGGGGTTGGCTTGGGGTGCGCTCTTAGGGGCGTTCTTGGGTAGCGTGGTCATTCCGATGGTGGCGATGGCGCAACTTGGAGTTCAGTTCCGCCCACGAATCGAGCTTCGGCATGAGGGGGTGCGCGAGGTCTTTCGGATGATGCTTCCTGTGATGTTCGGGCTGACCCTGCCAGGCATTTATATGCTTCTATTGCGCGTGTTCGCCTCGTGGCTTCCGCCAGGCGCAATCTCTGCACTGGATAACGCCAACCGCCAGATGCAGGCTCCTTTGGGGATTATTGGACAAGGCGTGGCGATGGCGGTCTTCCCTGCGCTCAACACGCTGGCGGTACACGAACGATGGAGCGAGTTGCGAGCAGTGCTCAAACAGAGCCTGCGACTGGTCTGGTTCCTTACTGCTCCTGCAACGGTGTTGCTGTTGGTGCTGGCAGAAGACATCAGCCGTGTTCTGCTTCAGTATGGCAAGTTCACTCCCAGCGATACCGAGATGGTGGCGAGTGCTTTGCGTGCCTTTGCACTGGGGCTATTTGCGTGGTCGGGTCAGGCGTTGATTGCGCGTACCTTCTTTGCGATGCGCAACGCCCTCACGCCTGTGCTCATCGGCTCGGCAACCACGCTGGTGTTCGTGCCCCTATGTTTCCTGTTTCTGTGGGGACTGCAGTGGGGACATGTGGGTTTAGCCCTGGCGACCTCCATCTCCGCATCGGTCCAAATGGTGTGGATGCTGGTGGCGATTCGTTCCCGCCTTCCGACCCCACCGGAGAAAGAGGAGCCTAAAAGGGAGGTGCCGTTTATTCGTCCCGTGCTGAAAAGCGGGTTCTCCGCGTTGATAGTGGGAGTCAGTGCCTATTGGCTTCACTCCGCCCTCAGTGCGTGGGTTTCGGCACAGGGGTGGCAACCCAATCTCAGTGCACTTGGAATGGTGCTTCTTTTTAGCATGGGCGTGATGACGGCGTACCTCGCACTCTGTCGCTGGCTGGGCGTACCTGAAGTGGACTATGTCAAGCGCGTGCTGGGGCGGGAGACTTCACAAAGCACACGCTGATAGCATCGCTTGGAGTCTCGCCTAAACATAGCACGGGCGTCCCGCCCGTGCTACATTTGGCTGGTGGGCAGGATGCCCGTGCTACTTTTTGTGGCTTGGGCGTCTCGCCCGTGCTACCTTGCTCTAAGAGACAGCAGATACGGTGCGCACCACCTCTTCTGCCAGTGCCATCCACTGTTGGAGAGAGAGCATTTCTGCGCGCGTGGAGGTATGAATACCCGCCCGCCTGAGAATCGCCGAGGCGCGGTCGGCATCGTTGAACAGGGTGCTGAGGGCGTTTCTGAGTGTTTTGCGTCGCTTGCCGAACCCCGCACGCACCAGCTTGAACAGCCATCGCTGGGTTTCGGGAGGCAAACGGTCGGGTATTGGGGTCAGGCGAACAATTGCCGAATCGACCTCTGGCTGGGGATAGAAAGCGGTCGCGGGCACACGCCCCAGATACTCCGCTTCAGCATGATACTGCACAAACACCGAGAGCGCGCCATAGGAGGGACTGCCCGGCTTTGCGGTGAGCCGTTCCGCCACCTCCTTCTGCACGGTTAGCACCATCAGCGGGATACGCGCTTTCTCCTTTAGCAGGTGCTCCAGCAAGGGTGAGGTGATAGAGTAAGGGATGTTCGCAATCACTTTGGCGCGTTCCTCGCCTCTCAGCAGTTCGTGTACGGGTTGGCTTAGCACATTTGCCTGCAGAAGCGTGATGTTCTCTATCCCTTCCGCCTCGATTACTTCTTGAAGGATAGCCACAAGGCGCGTATCCACCTCTACCGCAATCACATGGCGTACGCGAGGCGCCATCAACAAGGTGAGCGCCCCTAATCCTGGACCGACCTCCAGTATGCAGTCTTCAGGCTCTAACCTGCCCGCCTCCAGCACTCGCTCTGCCACGCGCCGGTCGGTCAGGAAGTTCTGCCCCCAGCCCTTAGAGGGGCGCACGCCATAGCGCTGGAGCCACTCTCGGATTTGCCTCAGTGAAAAAGGGTTAACTGTCGCCATCAGGGTATAATAGAGTACCGTATGAGCATACCCGAATCGGCACGGATTCAAGCAGAAGTCCTTGTGCAGGCGTTGCCTTACATACAGAAATGGAGAGGGGCTATCTTTGTCATTAAGTATGGGGGCGCAGTGATGCTGGACTCCCACCTCGCAGAGCAGGCGATGCAAGATATTGTGCTGATGCACTGCGTGGGTATTCGTCCTGTGATTGTGCATGGGGGCGGTCCTGAAATCTCGGAGGCGATGAAACGGCTGGGCAAACAGCCGACCTTTGTGCAGGGACTAAGGGTTACGGACGAGGAGACCGTAGAGATTGTGGAGATGGTGCTGACGGGCAAGACGAACCGTCGGCTCGTCTCAGCAGTGCATCGGCAGGGAGGGCGTGCAGTGGGCTTATCGGGCAAAGATGGCAGACTGCTCATCGCCCGCAAGGTAGAAGGCGAAGTGGACCTCGGCTTCGTAGGCGAGGTCGAAGAGGTGCACCCTGGTATCGTGCTTTCGCTTCTGGAAGCGGGCTATATCCCCATCGTTGCCCCGATAGGAGTGGGGCGCAATGGCGAGACCTACAACATGAACGCTGACCATGTGGCGGGCGTGCTCTCGGCAAAACTGGGCGCCATGAAACTGATTCTGCTAACCGATGTGCCTGGTGTGTTGAGCGACCCAGAAGACCCTACCTCGCTTATCTCGGAACTGACGCGCGAGCAAGCACAGCGACTTATCGAGAACGGGCGTGCAGGGGGCGGAATGATACCCAAACTCCAAGCTTGCCTCACCGCCTTAGAGGGCGGAGTTCCGCGCACTCATATCATCGATGGGCGCGTGCCCCACGCCTTGCTTATCGAGGTCTTCACCGACGCAGGCATCGGCACGATGGTGAAATAAAAGTGAGGGGGCAGACCTATCTGCCCCCTCACTTTTGTTAGGAACTATTCCTGCTTAGTTCGGACGCCGACAGTGGTTCGGCTGGTTATCATAGCCCTGATTCGGCTGAACAGGTGCATAATGACAAGGCTGACCTGCGCGTGGATGCCCTGTTGGATACTGGCTTACGACTCCACCCATACTATAGTAGTAATAGTTCCCCACGGTGTAGAAGGGGCTACCCGGCTGCTCTACTGCATAGAGTTGGCGTCGCTTGTCGCCAGGTTCGCGCACGCGTACCTGCCCTCCCTGAATGAGGCGGGTCTTCACATTACCAGAGTGCCCGTCCACATAGCCTGCTGACGCAGTGAGATTGTGGCGCCCCTGAGCGTAGCTTCCTAACCCCTGATTGTTCGCCACATTGTGGTCTCCAAGCACACCGTCGTAGAGGAAGACGGTCTTAACCACATCATCGATCATCGCTATGGAGATACGATAGGGGAAGGTGGGCCAGGGGAAATTTTGCAAGGGCATGCTTCCGCGTTCGATAATCTCCCAGTTGGCGATATAGGCAGTATAGCGGAAGGGAGTTGTGGCGTTGTTTGGACACAGCTGGAGCGGAAACGCGTTCGACACATCCCACGCTTGACGGTCGGAAGGACAGCCCGCAAGGTCGGCATTCTTCAGGTACGGATAGATGGCGTGATAAACAGTGAACGCACAGAAGGTGGCAGGTGCTTGACCCGTTGTCATGTAGATGCTGAAGGGGAACGACTCGTCGTAGTCCTGAAGATATTGCAAACCACCCATCGTAATCTGTTTGGTGTTGTTCACACAGAAGGTCTGGCGCGCTTTTTCACGCGCTTGGGCAAACACAGGGAACAGGATTGCCGCCAAAATGGCGATAATCGCTATAACAACCAACAGCTCTATTAGAGTAAATCCGCGACTTCGCATCGGTATCCTCCTCCTATCCGGTTAGTCAACCCCTTTTAGTGGGGTTCCTATATATTATACCCCAAAACCCACCTTCCTGCTAATTGGTCTCCTGCAAAAAGGCAATAGTTTGCTCCTTCAGGACCATCGATTTCAGGTACAATTGATAGGGATGAGTACCCCTATCGGACGCCAGGTGTTGCAGGTTCCGGTCGAGGAAGAGATGAAGCGCTCTTACCTCGACTATGCGATGAGTGTGATTATTGCGCGCGCTCTCCCTGATGTGCGGGATGGGCTGAAACCCGTTCAGAGGCGCATCCTCTATGTGATGCGCGAGCTGGGCTTGACTCCCGATTCAGCGCATACAAAATCCGCTAAAGTGTGTGGCGAAACCACCGCCAACTATCACCCGCACGGTCAAGAGGTGGTCTACCCGACCCTCGTGCGCTTGGCGCAAGATTTCAACATGCGCTATCCCCTTGTGGATGGGCAGGGGAACTTCGGAAGCGTGGATGGAGACCCGCCTGCAGCGATGCGCTACTGTGTCACGGGTGAGACCCTACTCTTCTGTGAGCATGGCTTGGTGCCGATGGGTGAGTTAGCCGAGCAGGAGGAGATTAGCCTACAAGTTCAATCGGTGGGTGGGCGCACCCAACGCGCAACTAAGTGGTTCGATTGCGGGGAGCATCCCGTGCTGAGAATCCGAACCGATTATGGCTATACCCTCACAGGAACACGCAATCATCCCTTGCTGGTTTGCCTTGCAGACCCCACGGGCAAACCGCGCCTTGCATGGAAAACGCTGCAAACCCTGCAACCTGGCGACTATGTGGTGATTAACCGTGCCTCAGACACACGCAAACCTGACCCTCGCCCGCTTGTTCCTCTAAACGATTTCTATCCTACTTACCCAGAGACCTCGCGTGTGCATCGGCACATTCTGCCCGAAGCGCTGGACGAGAATTTAGCCACGCTGATGGGGGCACTCGTTGCTGAGGGTACGCTGGCTCCAGACCGTATAGAGTTCACCTGTACACCGGGCGAGTTTGCGGAGGCGTTCGTGTCAGCGTGGAAAGCGAGTTTCCCCGATTGCCGACTGCACCAGTGGCTCCATGAACCTGTTGGCTTCGGCAAACGCCCGTTCTGGCAGATGCAGGTGGTAAGTACGCAGGTTGTGCAGTTCTTACGCAACCTTGGTCTGCAAGGGCGTTCAGGCGAGCGTCAAGTGCCTAAGCCGATACTGCGCTCACCGCTAAGAGTGCAGTCTGCCTTCCTACGCGCCTTATTCGAGGGTAATGGCGCAGTTGAGCGTTCTGGCAGTAGCCTCCTTCGGGTCTCGCTCTGCTCCAAGAGTGTGACCCTACTCCAACAAGTTCAGGTAATGCTCCTGTCGTTTGGGATTGTGAGCCGAATCCGCGCCGAGAAGCGTCGCTCAACATATCGCCTGCTAATTGCGGGCGCACTAAACCTCACACGCTTCCAAGCAGAAATTGGCTTCCTCTCCTCTGCTAAGTGTAAGGCGTTAGCGGAAGTAGTGCAACAGAGTTCTGGGCGCGTACTCTCTAAGACCGATTTTGTGCCGTTCCTGAGCGATTATGTGCGTAAAGTAGCCCGACGACATCGTGAATGGCTCAATAAGCACAACTTTGACCGCCCTGAACGCCTGAGCGAGGCACTCCCGCGCCTGCTGGAGGCACTCTCAGCCGAAGATGCCGAGTTTCTACTGGCAATTGCCGAAAATCGCTACTTCTTTGACCGTGTTGTCAGTGTGGAACCTGCTGGAAACCAGCGCGTCTACTCCATTCGTGTGGAGAGCGAGTGCCATTCGTTCGTTGCGAACGGCTTCATTAATCACAACACAGAGGTAAGGCTCACTCCGATTGCGATGGAGATGCTCGCCGACATCGACAAAGAGACTGTCGACTGGATGCCCAACTACCTGCAAAGCATCGACGAGCCGACCGTTCTGCCAGCGCGTTTCCCCAACCTGCTGTGCAACGGGGGTAGTGGGATTGCGGTCGGAATGGCGACCAACATCCCACCCCACAACCTGAGCGAGGTCGTGGACGCCCTCATCTACCGCCTTGAACACTCCAACTGCGGGTTGGAACCCATCCTAAAACTCCTGCCAGGTCCCGACTTCCCCACAGGAGGGCTTATTCTCGGCACCAAAGGCATTCGCCAGGCTTACGAGACAGGGCGCGGGAGTATCGTGATGCAGGCGAAGACCCAGATTGAACCTCTCGATGGAGGAAAAAGCGCCATCGTCATCACCGAACTCCCCTATCAGGTCAGCAAAGCACGCCTGATTGAGCAGATTGCCCAGCTGGTGAAGTCGGGCAAGGTGGAGGGCATTACCGATATTGCAGACTATTCCGATCGCACAGGCATGCGCGTGGTGATCGAACTGCGTCGCGATGTGAACCCGAACCGCATGCTGAACTTCCTGCTAAAACACTCTGCCCTGCGCACCACCTTCGGGGCAATCCTGCTGGCGCTGGTGGAGAATGTGCCCCGTGTGATGAGTCTGCTCGACCTGCTGGACCACTACCTCCAGCATCGCCGAACCGTTATCGAGCGACGCACGCGGTATGAACTCTACCGTGCTAAGTCGCGGGCACACATTCTGGAAGGTTTGCAGATTGCGCTCAACTTCTTAGACGAGATTATCCGCCTCATCCGCTCCAGCGAGACCGCCGAAATTGCCCGACGCGAGATGATTCGTCGCTATGGGCTGACCGTTCTGCAGGCGGACGCTATTCTGGCGATGCAACTGCGCCAGCTGGCACGGCTGGAACAGGAAAAAATCGCAGAGGAGTACCGCGGGCTTTTGCGCGAAATCACCCGACTGGAGCATATCCTGTCTGATCCGCGCATGGTGGAAGGCATCCTCAAAGACGAACTGCGGACCCTCAAAGAGAAGTATGGCGACGCCCGACGCACGCGCATTATTGCGCGCGAAGCAGAAGACATCTCGGAGGAAGACCTCATTCCTGAAGAGGAGACGCTCGTGCTGATTACGCGCGATGGCTACATCAAGCGCGTTTCGCTGGACGCCTACCGCTCGCAACGGCGGGGCGGAAAGGGCGTGATTGCCACCACCGCCCGTGAAGAGGATGAGGTCGAGCACCTGTTCCAAGTGAGCACCCACCACTATATTCTCTTCTTCACCGATCGGGGGCGCGTGTACCGCCTGAAAGCATACGAAATCCCCGAAACCTCCCGCCAAGCACGGGGCACAGCGGTCATCAACTACATCAACATCCAGCCCGATGAGAAGGTCACGGCAACTGTGTCAATACGCGACTTCAGCAGTGAAGGCTATCTCACGATGGTCACGCGCAACGGTGAAATCAAGCGCACTCCCCTTAGCGAGTTCGCCAACCTGCGCAGTAATGGCTTGAACGCCTTCGACCTCGAACCTGGGGATGCGCTCGGCTGGGTACTTCACACTTCGGGCAACGACGAGATTCTGCTCGTCACGCGGGCAGGACTTGCCATTCGCTTCCCCGAGACCGATGTGCCCATCCGCTCCCGTTCGGCAGGAGGCGTCAGAGCCATCCGATTGGGCAAAAACGATGCGCTGGTCTCTTCCTGCCGAGTGGTGCCGAACGCCCTCGTGCTGGTCGTTTCCGAGAACGGCTATGGTAAATGTACCCCGCTAAAGGAGTACCGTGCGCAGTCGCGGGGTGGCAAGGGCATCTACACGATGAATGTGACTCGCAAGACGGGGAATGTGGTCGCAGCAGAGGTCGTGGAGAAAGACGATAAGCTCATCCTCGTCACCGCTAACGCCAAGGGCATTCGCCTACGCGTGAGCGACCTGCGCATCACGGGGCGTATCGCTCAGGGCGTGAAACTCATCGACCTTGCCGATGGCGACACGGTATCCGCCGTGACGCGCATCGTGCTAAGCAAACGGCTCCAAGAGGCAGAAGCAGGTTCACAGACTATACAGAGCAACGAATAGGCGGGATGTGGTACAGAGACCGTAGCACGGGCGTCTCGCCCATGTGCTTGCCTGGGCAAGACGCCTGACCTCCTTTTCTTGAACACCCTCCCTCTCAGGTACAATACAGAGAGGCTCGCTGATGAGCCATCAGAAGGAGGTACGAACAATGAAAGCCGTAGAAGCGAAGAACCTAATTCGTGGTCAGTGGCAAGAGTCGGTCTCTGGCGTGCGCTTCGAGAGTTATAACCCTGCTGACACCCGCGAGATTATCGGCACCGTCCCCCGTTCTACCGCAGAGGATGTAAACCGAGCCGTGCTCGCAGCGCGCGAGGCGTACGACTCATGGCGTCGTATGTCCCGTGTCAAGCGAGGCGAATATATCGACCAGCTAGCCCAGTTGATTAAGCGCGACCTGAATGCCCTTTCAGAGCTGGTGACCCGCGAATGTGGCAAGCCGATTAATGAGGGACGCGCCGATGTTGTGGAAGCACTCCATATGGCGCAGTATGTGGCAGGCATGGCGCGCATGCCCCACGGCGAGATTATCGAGAGCGAAATCCCAGAAAAAGATGCCTACATCCTGCGCAAGCCGAAAGGTGTCGTGGCGTGCATCACCCCTTGGAACTTCCCTGTAGCCATCCCACTGTGGACTATTCTGCCCAGCCTGCTGGAGGGCAATACGGTAGTGTTCAAGCCGTCGGAAGACACACCCATCTGCGCGCATGTGCTGGCGGAGCTGTTCGTAGAGGCAGGCTTCCCACCAGGCGTGTTCAATGTGGTACAAGGCTATGGCGAGGATGCAGGCGATGCGCTCGTGCATCATCCCGAAGTCGATGTGGTAGTGTTCACTGGCTCGCGCGCGGTGGGGATGTATATCCAACAGGAATGCGCCAAGCAACACAAGTTCTGTGCCGTTGAAATGGGTGGAAAGAACGCCGTAATCGTGCTGGACGATGCGAACCTCGATATCGCTGTCCACTCGGCAATCCTCTCTGCCTTCAAAACCAGCGGTCAGCGCTGTGTTTCGTCTAACCGCATCATCGTCCACGAGAAGGTGGAGCCAGAGTTCACTCAGCGCTTCGTGGCATATGCACGGGAGCTCAAAATCGGCAACGGTCTGCACGAAGACACCTTCATGGGACCGCTGATTAACGAGCAGGGCGTTCAGAAGTATCAGCACCACAACCAGAAGGCGATTGAGGAAGGGGCAGAAGTGCTTTTGCCAGGCGGTCTGCTGAAAGAGGGCGACCTGCAGTACGGGCACTTCGTGGCGCCCTTTGTCTATCGCATGCGCCACCGTTCCGACAGCTTCGTCTTGCGCGAAGAGGCGTTCAGCCCCCATGTGGCGATTATCCCCGTCAGCAGTCTGGACGAGGCAATCCATGTCTACAACGACACGCCTTACGGGCTGGCGATGGCGGTGATTACGGAAGACTATCGCAAGTGGCGCTATGTGCGCGACAACTGCGAGTTTGGCGTGGGCTATGTGAACCTGCCCAGCATCGGGGCAGAAGTGCATCTCCCGTTCGGCGGGGTCAAGCAGAGTGGAAACGGACACCCCAGCGCCTCAGCACTGTTCGATGCGGTCACCCACAAGGTCGCCTTCACGGTTAACCACGCCACCGAGATTAAGATGGCGCAAGGCTTGAGCGCAAAGATTCGATAAAACCGTAGCACGGGCATCTTGCCCATCAGTCCAACCGTAGCACGGGCGTCTCGCCCGTGCTTTTTTACGAAGAGGACACTCCCACAGGGGCTGTTTCCCCTGGCGACTCCTCCAACTCCTGCACTTTCTGCAGGGCAACGACCGCCACTTCAATCTGGTCATCGGTCGGCTCGCGCGTGGTGAGGTACTGGCTCCAGATGCCCGGCGCCAGCAGAACCCGTGTGAAAAAGCCCGTGCGGAACATCCCTGCCAGCCGAATCACCTCGTAGGTGAACGAGGCGATAATGGGCAAGAGCGCGATATGCATCGGAATCCGAATGTAGGCATGTGGGCGACCCAGCAAGGCAAACACGAAGATGCTCACAATCAGCACCAACAGCACGAAGGTCGTGCCACAGCGCGGGTGGAGGCGGGTCTGGTCGCGCGCATTTTCTATCGTTACGGGTAGCCCCTCCTCAAGGGCATTAATGGCTTTATGCTCTGCCCCGTGATACTGAAACACGCGCCGAATGTTCGGCATCAGCCCGATAACGCCCACATAACCCAGAAAAATCGTGATTCGTAGGATGCCGTCCATCAAGTTTTGCTCGAAACTGCCCCAGCCCTCGCGCCGAAGCCAGTCCGTGAGCAAGGTTGGAATGACGAAAAACAGTAGGATGCCAATCCCAAACCCCAGGATGGCTGCGCCCCCGATAGCAATATCTTGCACGGTTTTCGAGGGTGGGGGTGCATCGGGGTCGTTTTGCACCTGAACCTCTGCCGAGAAGTGAAGCGCCTTGATGCCCAGTGCTATTGCATCCACGAGCATCAGAATGCCCCGTAGGAAGGGACGGTTCAAAAATTGCAAGCGTCCCACTAAAGTGTTGCGCAACGGCTCTGCACGCACGATGATGGAGCCATCAGGCGCCCTGCACGCCACAGCAAAATAACGGGGACTGCGCATCATCACCCCTTCGATGACCGCCTGTCCCCCATAGCGCCAGTACTGCTTCTGAGGTTCACGCGCCATGATTACTTCTTTCCATAGTTCTGGTACTTGCGCAGGAAGCGCTCCACGCGCCCCTCCGTGTCCACCAGACGCCGACCTGTGCCTTCGCCTGTGAACACAGGATGGCAAGCCGAGCAGACCTCCACGCGAATCTCCTCTTTGGTCGAGAGGGTCTCAAAGGTGTTTCCACAGGCACACACCACGCGTGCCACCACATATCTCGGGTGAATTCCTTGCTTCATCGTTTTCTCCTCCTATACGCAGGGAGATTATACCGCATGAGAGGCACGAGCACCTGAAACTGAAGGAACTCCACAACATGCCGAATAATTAGAGAGGTAAGAGGTGGTCTAAGCATGCGTCGATGGTTGGTGATGACACTCTCTGTTGTCGTAATGTTCGGGTTAGCCCGCTGTGGGGGCGGAGGCACTCGAACGGCTACCCAGCAGGTCTGCTCTGCCGATACTTTTCAACCGAACTATGTGAAGAGCCTGGAACGCTTGCTCTATTGGGAGTGGGAGGCGTTTCCCGTGAGGGTCTATTTCGTGCGCGATGAGCACTACAGCGAACTCTTGCGCACCTATGCCCTCAACGGATTCGTCCAGTGGGTGGAGGCGTCAGCGAACAAGATTCAGTTCGTGGAGGTAGAAAACCCAGACGATGCGCAGATTACCGTTCGCTTCGACCCTCAGTCGACAGGGGGGCTCACCACTTACAGTTACTACCCCAGCAGTGGGCGACTGGTGAAGGCTGAAATTAAAGTGGGGATTGCTTCCTCCAATCCTGTCGATATTCAGAGCGTTTCTGCGCACGAGTTTGGGCATGCGCTAGGGATTGCAGGGCATAGCCCTAACCCCAACGACATGATGTATCCCACCTATGTCTCGAACCGTCCTCTGCAGGTCACGGAGCAGGATTTTAACACGCTTCGCACCGCCTACTGCGCCTTGTTTTTGGGGCGTGCTGTTGGGGGACGAACCGCTTTTCCTCAAGAAGTTCCTGTCCAAATCACGATAAAGTGTCCTAACCCTTGACAACCGCGTCCGATTAGGGTATTATATACACCATCGGGGCAACCCGAGAAAACCTATAGAGGAGGTACAACACATGAAGAAGTGGCTGATGTTCGGTCTGTCGTTGCTCACGCTGACCGCAACAATTGCCCTGAGTGCCTGTGGCCCGAAAGAGGAAGAGGCGGGCGGAACTGGCACGGATACGACCACACCTGCACCGAGCCCTGGCGGCGAGCAACCGGGCGGCGGAGGCGGTGCAACCGGGGAAGGTGGTACTCAGCCTTCGGGTGAGGGTGGCACTGGCGGCGGTCAGTAAGTCTCACCATGAGGGGGCTGTCGCTCTTGATAGCCCCCTTTATTCCAGATAAAACACGCCTTCAAAGTGGCAATTGGCATCTCCTGTAAGTTTGATACCCTCCGCAGGCAGGGGTTCTACTTCTAAGATGCCCCCTTTGGAGTGGATTTCGGCGCGCCTCCCCACCCAACCTGCGCGCTGAGCGAGCACTGCAACGGCGCAGGCACCACTTCCACATCCTAAGGTTTCACCTACACCTCGCTCCCAGATGCGCACACGAAGCCGTTCGGGCGATTCCACCACCGCCCAAAGTATGCTGGTACGCTCGGGAAAGAGGGGATGGGTTTCCAAGCGCGGGCTAATCTGCAAAAAGAGGGCGTCATCGGGCAAGCGGTCGGTAAAGATGACCGTGTGGGTTGTGCCCGTGTTGACCGAGTTAATTCGTAGGGTCTGCCCCCCTATGGTGAGCGGGTAGTCATCGATGACCTCACCCTCTACCAGCGCAGGAATGTCGCGGGGATGGAAGCGAGGCGGGGGCAGAATAACACTCACACGCTCCACTTCGTCCGCTTGGAAGTGGAGTTGGACTGGCACGCGTCGCCCACCGAGCGTTTCTATCTCAAAATGGGGCGTTGCTACATAGCCCTGCTCGTAAGCGAATCGTGCGCAACAGCGCAAGCCGTTCCCACAGAAGTCCTCGGTTCCATCGGGGTTGAACATACGCATCCGCACAGGCGCATGCTCGCCCCGACTGACCACTAACAGCCCGTCAGCCCCTATCCCTCGTGGGCGCGCACACAAACGCTGAGCGAGAGCGGGCAACCCATTCCGCCACTCCGCTTGCTCTGCGTCCCACAGGCTAATGAGAACGAAATCGTTGCCTGTGCCTTCCCACTTCCAGAAGGCAAGCCGATTCACTGCGCCTTGAGCGCCTCCTTAATCTCGCGCTCTAGCTTTTGGTACGAGCTTTTGCCCGACCACGATTTCAGCAGCTTGCCCGACTTGCTGTAGAGATAAAATCGAGGTACTTCACCCCGCCAAGAAGAGTCGAACTGCTCGATAAACTCGTCTGGGTCTTGATTCACCACCATCACAGGGTACTTCACCTTGTGCTTTTTCAGCACGGGTGGGATGACCTCATCGGCAACCTCCGCATCATCGACCGATACTCCAAGCAAGGTCACGCCTCGCTTGCGGTAGTTATTGTCTAACCTCACGAGGTCGGGCATCTCTTCCATGCAGGGCTGGCACCAAGTCGCCCAAAAGTTGACCAGCACCACCTTGCCCTTGAGTTTCGTGATGCGCTCTTTGAGGTTCTTCGCGTTGGTGCGCGGGATGCTGGAACTCGAATCGGCAACCAAGCCTGCGGTTGCAACAAGCAAAACCCCCACTACGAACAGTCGTCGCCACATAGTAGGGGTATTGTACCATGCGGTATGCTTTGGGGTATACTCTAAGCCGTCATTACGTACCATGCCCGACGCGCTGGGGTGCTCCTATGGAACGGGAGTGGAAAGCGCGGTGGAGCCGGGGTAGTCTCGGCTTCCAAAGACGGCATGGGTGGAAATCAACCCTAAGGAGGTCTCTATGGCAACGATAACGATGCGTGAACTGCTGGAAGCAGGCGTTCACTTTGGGCATCCGACACGCAAGTGGCATCCGAACATGAAGCGCTTTATCTATGGCGCACGCAACGGCATCCATATTGTCGACCTACACAAGACCGTCGAGATGTTCGACCGTGCCCAAAAAGCGGTCAAGGAGATTGTGAACAACGGTGGGCATATCCTGTTCGTGGGTGTCAAAAAGCAAGCCCGCGACGCCATCAAAGAGGCGGCTCTGCGCAGTCGGCAGTACTATGTGACGCACCGCTGGCTGGGGGGCACGCTCACGAACTTCCGCACCATCCAGTCGCGTATCCGCCGATTGAAAGAGCTGGAGCGCATGATTCAAGAAGGGGAGTTAGACCGCATCCCTAAAAAAGAGGCGGCGCGCCTGCGCAAAGAGTACGAGAAACTGGAGCGCAACCTCGGCGGAATCAAGGATATGCCCGGCTTGCCCTCTGCCCTGTTTGTCGTCGACCTCAAAGAGGAGCATACCGCAATTGCCGAAGCTCAGCGACTTGGCATCACCACCATCGGGATTGTGGACACCAACTGCGACCCCGATGAAGTGGACTACCCAATCCCTGGCAACGACGACGCCATCCGCGCCATTCGCCTGATTGCAGGGCGTATCGCAGACGCCATCATCGAAGAGAAACAGCTCGAATGGCAGGGAGCAGAAGTCCTGCCACCCGAAGCGATGCCCGAAATCGTAGAAGAAGCTCCCCTCTCGCCTGAACAGGTTGCCGAGTATGGCAAGATGTTCGGAGAGGAGATCGAGGTCTCCCAAGAGTCGAGCGCTCAAACCGAAGAGATTGAGGACAAAGAGTGGGACCTCGTGCGCAAACACCGATTAGAAGACTTAGAGGAGGAATACTGATGAACATTAGCCCACAACTGATTAAGGAACTGCGCGACGAAACGGGCGCAGGGTTTATGGACTGTAAGCAAGCCTTAGAGCAAGCAAATGGCGATATCGAACAGGCGCGCCTGATTTTACGCCAGAAAGGCGCGATTATCGCCACCAAACGCGCCAGCAAAGAGGTCAATCAAGGCGTGATTGCAGGCGCACTCTCAGAAGATGGACGCACAGGCGCGCTGATCGACCTCCGCTGCGAAACCGACTTCGTGGCGCGCAACGAGGAGTTTCTCGCCCTCGCCCACGAACTGCTTCAGCAGGTGCTGGCATTCGGACAGGAAGGGCAGCTGGAAACGCTTCTGCAACAGCCCTCCCTAAGCGACCCCAGCCTGACGGTTGAAAGGCGCATCGAAACCGTGATGGGCAAAACGGGGGAGCGTGTTGCACTCCAGAACTACGCTATCGCCCACCTGCCAGAAGGGGAAAATGGTGTCATCGACATCTATATCCATCACAATAAGCTCGTGGGCGTGATGGTGGTGCTTACTGGGAGCGCAGACAAGGAGACCCTCCAACAGTTAGCCCACGAAATCGCCATCCAGATAGCCTGGAGCACTCCCACCTACATCTCGAAAGATGAAATCCCCCAAGAGGCGATAGAGAAGGAGATACATATCGAAATCGAGCGCGCCCTCGAGGAGGGCAAACCCCAACAGATTGCCGAAAACATCGCACGAGGACGCGTGCAGAAAGGGTTCATCCAGAAGGTCGCCCTGCTGGAACAGCCCTACTATCGCGACGAAACAAAGACCGTCGGCGCGCTGATACGCGAAAAAGGCGCCGACATTCAAGTCAAGCGGTTCGTCCGATTGGAGGTCGGAAGCTGATACTCTTTTTCCGAGCAAGTAGCACGGGTATCCCACTCGTGCAGTGCTTGGGTGAGAAGCCCAAGCCACAGAGTAGCACGGGCATCTTGCCTGTGCAATGCATAAGAAGGAGAAACGGCTATGGCAAACATCGGGAAAGTAGTACAGGTGATGGGACCCGTTGTGGATGCGCGGTTCTCGAATGGTGAACTGCCCGCCATCTACAACGCCATTAAAATCAAGGATGAAGCGCGTGGGATTAATCTCACTTGTGAAGTGGCGCAACACTTGGGCGATGATATTGTGCGCACGATTGCGCTCTCCTCTACCGACGGGCTGGTGCGCGGGATGGACGCCATCGATACGGGCGCACCGATTGCCGTGCCGGTTGGACGCGAGACGCTCGGACGCCTGTTCAACCTGCTTGGCGAACCGATCGATGAGCGCGGTCCCGTGAACGCCACCCGCTTCGAACCTATTCACAAGCATCCCCCCGCCCTTGAAGAGCAGAATGTGCGTACCGAAATCCTGGAAACAGGGCTGAAGGTTATCGACCTGCTCTGCCCCTTCAATAAGGGTGGTAAGATTGGGCTGTTCGGAGGCGCAGGGCTGGGCAAGACGGTGCTGATTCAGGAGCTGATTCGCAATATTGCCACCGAGCACCAAGGGGTTTCGGTCTTTGCGGGCGTTGGAGAGCGCACCCGCGAAGGCAACGACCTCTATCTCGAAATGAACGAGACGGGCGTCATCAATCAGACGGTGCTGGTGTTCGGGCAGATGAATGAGCCACCTGGTGCCCGCCTGCGAGTGGGGCTGACGGCTCTTACGATGGCGGAATATTTCCGCGATGAGGAGGGGCAGGATGTGCTGGTGTTCATCGACAACATCTTCCGCTTTGTGCAGGCGGGTGCGGAGGTGTCCGCACTGTTGGGGCGCATGCCCTCAGCAGTCGGCTATCAGCCCACCCTCGCCACGGAGATGGGCGAACTGCAAGAGCGCATCACCTCCACCAAGCGCGGATCGATTACCTCCGTGCAAGCCATCTATGTGCCTGCAGACGACCCCACCGACCCCGCCCCTGCAACCACCTTCTCGCACCTGGATGCTTATGTCTATCTGGAGCGACGCATCGCGGAGAAGGGGATTTACCCTGCGGTAGACCCGCTGGCGTCCACCTCCAAGAACCTTGACCCCGCTATCGTGGGCGAGGAACACTACCAAGTGGCGCGTAGTGTCCAGCAGATTCTCCAGCGCTACCGCGACCTGCAGGATATTATCGCCATCTTGGGCATCGACGAGCTGTCCGATGAGGACAAGCTGGTGGTGGCGCGCGCCCGCAAGATTGAACGGTTCCTGTCTCAGCCGTTCTTCCTCGCCGAGAAGTTCACGGGCAACCCCGGACGCTATGTACGCGTAGCCGACACGGTGCGGAGCTTCAAGATGATTGTGAATGGCGAGGTGGACGACCTGCCCGAGCAGGCGTTCTACATGTGCGGTGCGATTGAAGATGTGTTCGAGAAGGCGAAGCAACTGCAAGGGGTGGCATGATGCGTGAGTTTCTGCTCTCTATCGTCAGCCCTGATCGCACGGTGATAGAAGAGCGGGTCGTGCATGTGCGCCTGCCGGGCGCGGAAGGCTATTTCGGCGTGATGGCAGGGCACGCCCCCTTCTTCGCCGCACTCCAGTATGGGATTGGCGAATATCGGCGCGCCGATGGCGTCTCGCGCAAGTTCACCGTGTTCGGGGGATTTGCAGAGGTGCTTCCTGACCGTACGATTGTGCTGGCAGACTCCGCAGAGCTTGCTGAGGAGATCGACCACGACCGTGCCCGTGTGGCGCTTCGTCGCGCCTTAGAGGTGCTTCAGCAACCCCTCTCGGAAGAGGAACTGGCAGAGGCGAAGCTCGCCCTCGAACGCGCCAAAGCCCGCCTGCGCGCTATAGGCGAACAGGTGTAAGCCGAATCTGAAAATGGAACTTGAGATTGCTGGTGTGCCGATGCGGTCAGGTACGGAACTGCTGTTCTCCGAGCATTTTGCCTGTCCCGACTGCGGGGTAAGCGTGGGGGAGCTGGAACCTCGCAACTTCTCGTTCAACAGTCCCTACGGCGCATGCTCCGAATGTACGGGATTGGGCACCAAAACGGAGTTCGATGTAGACCTAATTGTTCCTGACCGCTCCAAGAGCATCCGTCAGGGCGCACTGTTGCCGTTCGTCAAGCGCGACGGCGAGATGACCGATTGGCGATTGGCGATGTTGGATGGGGTGGCGCGCAAGCTGGGCTTCACCCTCGATACCCCTTTGCAAGACCTCTCTCCAGAGCAGTTCCACGCCTTGATGTATGGCACGGAAGGGAATGTCACGGTTGCTTTTCGCAATCGATGGGGGCGCACGCGCTATATCGACACCGAGTTCGAGGGCATCCTCAACATCCTCAAGCGCAAGTATGAGGAGACCGAGAGCGACTATGTGCGCCAAGAGCTGGAGCAGTACATGTCCACGCGTCCATGCCCGGCGTGTGGGGGCAAGCGTCTCAAGCCCGAAAGCCTTGCCGTGACGGTAGCAGGCAAGAATATCGCCGAGGTCACGGCGATGAGCATCGAGGAGGCGCAGGCGTGGTTCGCCCAGTTAGAGCAACAGCTCACCGAGCGAGAACGCACAATCGCCGAGCGAATCCTAAGGGAGGTGCGCACACGCCTGCAGTTCCTGCTCGATGTGGGGCTGGGCTATCTGACCCTCGACCGCTCTGCGAACACCCTCGCTGGTGGGGAGGCTCAGCGCATTCGCCTCGCCACTCAAATCGGCTCTGGGCTCATGGGCGTGCTGTATGTGCTGGACGAACCCAGTATCGGACTCCACCAGCGCGACAACCAGAAACTCATCCAGACTCTCCTGCGCCTGCGCGACCTCGGCAACACGGTCGTCGTGGTCGAACACGACGAGGAGACCATCCGCTCGGCAGACTACATTATTGACCTCGGTCCAGGCGCAGGGGAGCATGGGGGCGAAGTGGTGGTAGCGGGCACACTCGAAGATGTCATCAACTGCCCTGAGAGTATCACGGGGCAGTATCTATCGGGCAAACGACGAATCGAGGTGCCCAAACAGCGCAGACTTCCCCATCCCGATAAGTGGCTTGTTCTGCGGGGGGCGCGAGCGAACAATCTCAAGAACCTCACCGTGCGGTTCCCGTTGGGCACTTTCATCTGCGTCACGGGTGTGTCGGGGTCGGGCAAAAGCACGCTCATTCAGGAGACGCTTTACCCACGCCTGATGTACCATGTGTATGGCACGCGCCGTGTCTGGGGCGAGCACGACGGTATCGAGGGGCTGGAGTGGATAGACAAGGTGGTCGATATCGACCAGTCGCCCATCGGACGCACGCCCCGCAGTAATCCTGCCACCTACACAGGCGTGTTCGATATGATACGGGAGCTGTTCGCCAGCACCCCAGAGGCACGGGCGCGTGGCTACCAGCCCGGACGCTTCAGCTTCAATGTGAAGGGCGGGCGGTGCGAGGCATGTCGGGGCGACGGCATGCTCAAAATCGAGATGCAGTTCCTGCCCGATGTCTATGTAACCTGTGAGGTCTGTAAAGGCAAGCGCTACAACCGCGAGACGCTGGAGGTCACCTACAAGGGCAAGACTATAGCCGATGTGTTGGAGATGACCGTTGAAGAGGCGTTGGAGTTCTTTAGCCCCTTCCCTGCGATTGCCCGCAAGTTGCAGACCCTCTACGATGTGGGGCTGGACTATATTCGCTTAGGTCAACCTGCGCCGACGCTCTCAGGGGGCGAGGCACAGCGCGTGAAACTCGCCACCGAACTCAGCAAGCGCGCCACAGGCAACACCGTCTATATCCTCGATGAGCCGACCACAGGACTCCACTTCGAGGATGTGAAGAAACTGCTCAAGGTACTTCATCGGCTGGTCGATGCGGGCAATACCGTAATCGTGATCGAGCATAACCTCGATGTCATCAAGACCGCCGACTGGATTATCGACTTGGGTCCCGAAGGGGGCAACGCAGGCGGTCAGATTGTAGCAGAAGGTCCGCCAGAGCATGTGGCACAAGTCCCCGAGAGCCACACCGGGCGGTTCTTGAGACCGCTTTTGGGGATGTAAAAACCTACAGCGGAATATCGTCAGGCTGGAGATATAACGCTATCGCCTCGCGAATATTTTCTAAAGCCTCTTCCTCGGTGGTGCCAGCCGATGTACAGCCCGGTAGTTCAGGGCACCATGCGGCCCAATCACCTGTTTCGCTATCCTGCTCCAGCACAACACGCCATTTTCTTTTTCCGTAAGGGACTTCCATAGGTATGACCTCTCATTTAATTTTACCTATTGCAGGCGATTATCAGCGTTTTACCCTCTCGATCGCTTGCCCTGAAATTCGGGGTTTACCAAAGTCGGTGGCGGTTAAAGATTCGCCAGCCCTTCGAACACCCGCGCATAGACCCGCACGAGTTTCTTGAGGCTTTCAATGGCGATGCGTTCGTCCGCTTGGTGTACCTCGCCATCGCCCTCGAAGCCTGCCCCGATTGCCACCAAGTTGGGCATCGTGCGCGCGTAGGTGCCCCCGCCCATCGTGTGGGGCTGGCTTTCGTAGTCGCCCGTCTCTTCGCGGTAGACCTGAAGAATCGTTTGCAAGAAGGGGGTATCGAGGGGTACATAGAGGGGTTCCGTATGGCGCACATCCGCAAGGCGAAAACCAGTGCGCTCTAAGGTGGGCTGGAGCCGTTCCTTGAGGGCGTCGAGGCCCCAGGTAACGGGGTAGCGAATATTAAACACACACAGCACCCGCGTGCCGTCATACTCGAACACACCAAGATTGCTGGTGAGTTTGCCCGAAACCTCGTCCTCATGCGCAATTCCCAGTGCGCTGCCATCCAGCGACTCTGCCCACTCCAGCACGGTGTCCAGCCAGTGTTCGTTATCGGGCAGGTGGAGCGGTTGAATGGCTTTTAGCAGGCGTGCTACCGCATTAATGCCTCCTTCAGGATAGCTTCCGTGCGACGATTTGCCATACGCAACAGCCTTCCAGCCAGCAGGGTCGGGGAGCCATTCCACGCCCTCCACTTCATAGGCAGGCTTAAGAGGGAGGTTCAGCAGGGCAACAGCACGGTCGGGCACCATGTTGTGTCGCTCGCCACCCCTCGCATTCAGCACCCGTACTCCTTCCCCTGTAGACACCGTCTTTTCCAAATAGAGGTTCGCAATCCCCTTCTCGCCATAGATGAAGGGCCATCCTGCATCGGGGCTAACACCCCAGACAGGGCGTTCTGGCTCGTGCACCTTGTAGTACTGCATGCACTCCCATCGGCTCTCTTCATCGCAACCGATAATCAGACGCACACGCCGTTTGAGGGGTACCTCCAACTCTTGGAGCGCGCGTATCGCATAGATGCTGGCAAGCGTAGCGCCCTTGTTATCGGTAGCCCCCCGCGCATAGATGTAGCCGTCCTCAATCACTGCGCCAAAGGGAGGTTTCGTCCAATCGTTGCCTGCAGGCACTACATCGATATGGCTCAGCGAGGCGACCATCTCGGCTCCAGAACCGATTTCCAAATCGCACGCATAACCTGCAAAGTCGCGCGGGCGCAACTGATACCGCTGACCCAGCTCTAACACCACATCTAATGCCTCGCGCACCCCTTTGCCGAAAGGAGCGTTTGGTTGAGCAGTCGAGTCATCCCGCACACTCTCGGCACGCAACAGACGCTGAAAATCGGCAATCATCGCATCGGTGTGGCTCTCTATCCATTCCATCAGCGCAGTTCGGTTCATACCGTAGATTATACCAACCCCCTCCTATGCGATGGGCAACCTACCCAAGCCAACAAAAGCAGAGCATCCCGCCCATGTATCTCCTGAGCAGGATGCTCATGTCGCACAGAACAGCCCAGGACATCCCCCCTGTGCGGTTATTCGTCTAAGAACTGCTCTAACGCCGCCTCCACGCTCATACGGGTCAAGGCTCTTCTGAAGCTCGAGCTCCATACAATCTGACCGTCGGGACGCACGAGGAAGGCTGTAGGGATGCCCTCGATACCATAGGCACGAGCGGGCGAGGAGTTCGACCCGCCTCCAGCCCAGAAATGGCGTCCCATCTCCCACCAACCTCGCTGTTTTAGGAACTCCGCAACTCCCGCAACCTCCTCATCGATACTGATAGTGAGCACTTGAAGGCGGTCGCGCCACTCATCGCCCTTCTCTTCCAGCAGGTTCTTGAGTTTGTCCATAGCCTGATGGCACGGTCTGCACCAAGTTGCCCAGAACTCAATCAGGAGCCACTGCCCCTGAAACTCGCTGAGTGTGCGCTTTTCACCTGTTGCAAGGTCATAGAGCTCCACATCGGGGGCTAACTCGCCTACCTCTGCAACTTGCCTCAACTCCAGCTGTTCCACCCCATCACCTTCGTAGAGGATGAACGAGTACCGCTCGTCTGGGTACTCCTGTCTGCTCCCCAAGCTCAGGTAGTACCGAGCGGGTTCCGCGGGAAACCTTGTGCGATAGGGAGGGTTCTCATAGAGGTCTGTGAGCCGAGCGCGCCCGTCCGAGTCCAACCGCCCTTCTGCAACGGGAATGGTCTCCCCATACATCGGCAGATAGAGAACCAATCGGAAGGGCTGGTCTGAGAGCGGTTTGCCATCGAGGCTCAGCAGGCGCACCTCCAACTGCCGTGTGCCTTTGAATCGCTCAGGATCGAGGGGCACATAGCGCCATTCTATGCGCGCTTCGCCCCCTTCTGATACCTCTACGGGCGCGCTGACATCGTTGAAGAAATCACTTCGGTCATAGTTTCCAGCCTCTACGACAGGTCTTACCATCAGATACCAGCCCTCACCAGGGGCAACCTCTGGAATCTGAAACATCTCTTGCTCTCCCGATACCCTACGCGTTTCAATCACGCAGTAGTTGTAAGCAGAGAGCCACCGCACCAGCCAGACCAGCACAGGTGTAGGATTTTTCTTGGCTTGTAGTTCGCTCAGGTCTATGTGCGCAACGATACGCCCTGGCTGGGGGAGTGTCCGCACGATTCGTCCCTCGCTCAACTCTTGCGGGTCGATGGGGCTAAGGTAGCCCCGCAACAGTCCTGGTCGGTCTATCACGAGAGAGAGTTCGCTTACTTCACTGGGTAGGGAACATCGGTAGTGTCCATTTCCTAAAGCGTCCACTCCAAAACCGAGGAACAGCCCTCTTATCGGAAGGGCATATTGTTGTTGCCACCCTTCGGGGCGTCGCTCCTCTTCCGATAGAATCTCGGTGGCACTGATGGGCAGTAGGGCGAAGTCGGCAGGTGCGCGTGCTTCTTCCCCATCGGCACGAAACTTGAGTGCCTTTGCGCGGAGCTTGGTGCCGAGGTCATCGGGAAGAGCAGGGTGGACAATCTGCAGTTCCACCAAGCGCCCCCTTCGGAGCGAGACGATTTGCTCGTTCTCAGTTTCGGGATAGCGCAGGTGAACCTGTTTGGGCGCATATCCGGGCGCTGAGACCCACAAGGTGAGAAAGCCTCCACGCTCACCTGCAACTATCTCGCTCACCCTGCTAACAAACTCATCCCCCCACTTAATGGAGGCTCTGCCTTCTGAGTCGGTGCGTTGGAACAGCGGTTCCGAGACAAAGTCGAACTGATTGCGTCGGTTATCCCAGATACTCACTCCTACCGAGGCAGAGGCGATTGGCGTGCCCGCCTCATCTACAACCTGAACTTTCAGCGATGGGGTGTCCTGTGCCCATCCAATCAGTGATATCATCCATAGTGCAAATGGGAGCCTCATCGTCTGACCTCCTTATTGGGATTGAGAAAGGTGCTGGCGAAGGACACGCTCCACTTGCTGAATGGGATTGCCTCTCCAGACCACCTTACCCTCTGGATCCATGAGGAACGCAGTGGGAATCGATCGAACCCCGTATGCCTCGCCTGCATCTTCATCTTCTTCTGAACTATTCCAAGTATGGAGTGCCATCTCCCACCAGCCTCGGCGTTCCAGATGAGGACGCACTACCTCGTTCTCCTCGTCCAGACTGACCGTTATCACCTGAAGGCGGTCTTTCCATTCATGGTGATACTTCGCCAGAATCTCTTTGAGCTCTTGAAGTGCGGTCTGACATGGTCCGCACCAAGTTGCCCAGAACTCCAGATAGACCCATTTGCCCCGAAACTGGCTCAACTGAACTTTCTTGCCCGTAGCGAGGTCTACAAGAGTGACATCGGGTGCAGGTTCGCCTGGCGAGGGAGGCATCACGATGCGAATAGTGTGCTGGTCATCTCCCTTGAAGAGGACAAAGTTTCCTATCATCTGGTCGCCTACATACACGAGGTAACGAGTATAATCGTCTGTATCTTGTTCATACTCATAAAGGTTGTGGAGGGTGGCTTTTCCTTGTTCATCGAGTGTGCCCTCAGCGACTCGCAGGCGTCGGTAGGTTTTGGGTGAAACAAACTCAACTCGGTAAGGTTGATTGGCGTAGGGCACACCACCTGCGCGCACGACCTCCAAAGTCACGGTACGCTCTCCCCGATACTGGGGGATGTCTTCTTTCTGGAAAGTAAGGGTCACTTGCTTGGTCTCGTTTGGTTCCAAAGTAAACTGCGTTCTCTCGGAACCCACTTCCTCTGACCAACAGGTAAGCTCCCACTCGCCCGGCGCCACCCCAGTGAAAGTGAGCCTAACCTTTTCCCGAAGGGGTACCGTTTGCCAAAGTGCCGAAAACCATCTCGTTTCCGCCTTAGGTTTGAGCGAAACAGAGGCTCGCCCTCCCAACGCAGAGTCGTTCAGGAGCGCAGAAAAATCTATTTCTACTGTGACACGGCTTGGCTTGGGAAGGCGTACTTCGATGCGGTTCGAGTCGACCGTTTTAGGGTCTATCGTCACGAAGTAGCCGCTCAGCTTCGGCTCTTCCACTGCAAGCAGGAGCGTGCCTTCATAGTCTTCTGGAATCGTGAAACGATAGTGACCCTCTGCAACAGGCTCCAAACCGAAGTCGAGGCTCAGTCCGAAGTTGAGGCTTAGTGCAAGGGAGGGATACCGCTCTACTAACCGCTGCTGCACCTCGATTTGAAACGGCACACGGTCTCTCTCTGTGCTTATGATATGGGTTCCCCCCTCAAAGGAGTCGCCTTTTGCTCTCAGAGTGAAGGGATTTCCTCGCCAGTCGTAAAGAAACAGGTCAAAGGTACGCCCCTTCTGCAAAGTGATAGTGATTTCATCGGGCAGCTTGCCATCGAGGATTTTAATGCAAGGCACATATCCAGGCGCTACCACCCGCAGAGTGAGGCGCACAAGCTGTTTTTCTTGAATGGCTTGCCGATACTGCAGACCAAGAACATAGCCGTCAATCACAAGTCTGCCACGCTTATTTACAGGGTGATATCCATACAAGCCAAAGTCGGGTGTAGCAGGGTAGCGGATGTTTTCCAAAGAGAGTGAGGCGCTGACTCTGGCGGTGGGAATGGGGCGCGATTCACTATCGACCACATTCACAACGATAATCGGGCGTTCCTCCTCTTCAGCGTCTTGGGCAACGATGGGCGTAATCAGAAGGCAGAAGCCCAAAACGCCCTGCATCCAATACCACCTCTTCAGTTCCTGCAACTTCATCGCTCTATTCCCCCTGCCATTAAGATTACAAGCCAAGGAAAAGAACTCCTGCCAAATGCGCGGGGAAATTTGGACAATTCGCTCATGTAGAGAGCGGTAGACTCCACTGTCTGCACATCCTTCTGAGAACCCACAGGTATACTATCGCCTATAGGTGGACGGTTCAGCGGTTGTTGGGTGTTTTGGAGGGCATAGCGATGTGGCGGTCGCTCATCACACCGGGTGTACTCTTTGGGTTCTGGTTCGCCTTGTCGGGAAAGGTGGACGCTTTGATGGTCGGCACGGGGCTGGTCGTGGCGGTGCTGGTTTCTTGGGCATCCAAACCTCTTATCTCGCCCACTGCCACCACCTTGCGACTGGGGCGTGGAACGCTCAAACTCCTTGCGTACCTGCCTTGGCTCATCAAGGAGATTATCGTATCAGGAGTTGATGTGATGAAGCGGGTACTCCATCCGCAGATGCCCATCAAGCCTCAGATTGTGGAAATTGAAGTGGACTTAGAGACCGATGTGGCGAAAGTGCTTCTTGCCAACTCTATCACGCTGACGCCCGGCACGGTGACGGTCGATATCGAGGGCAACAAGTTTATCGTGCATGCACTCACGGATAAGGCGTTAGAAAGCCTGCTCTCTGGGGAGATGCACGCACGCGTGAAGCGAATCGAGCAATGTTAGTAGGAGCGCTGTTCATCATTCTGCTCGCTACAGCAATCTCGCTATACCGAGCCATCCGAGGACCGACCCCACACGACCGTGTGCTTGCGATTAATATCGTCAACACCAAGACGGTCGTGATTATCGTGCTGATTGGCTTCATCAATCAGCGCCCGGAACTGTTTATGGATATTGCGATTATCTACGCAGTGATTAATTTCGTCTCAACCTTAGCCTTTTTACGCTATCTGGAATCGAGGAGCGTGGATTGAAATGAACCTGATTATGCTCCTTGCGGGAGTGCTTATCTTTACGGGTTCCTTCGTGTTCGTGATTGCAGCGATTGGCATCGTGCGCTTTCGTGATTTCTATTCACGCGTCCATCCGGCTGGCAACGGCGATACGCTGGGGCTACCGCTGGTGCTGGTGGGATTGATGGTCTACGATGGCTTCACGCACACCAGTCTCAAAATACTGTTGGTGTTGCTGTTTCTGCTGTTGACGGGACCTGTAGCTTCGCATGCATTAGCGCGTTCCGCATTCCTTGTCCGTCGAACAGGGGAGGAGGAGTATGTGGATTGACCTCACCTTGCTGGGACTGCTCTTAGCGTTGGCGTTTGGCATTACCTTCAGTAGGGATACCCTCACAGGGTCGCTCCTGTTGGGGGCGTATAGCCTCATTCTGGCAATGCTGTGGGTGGATTTGAATGCAGCGGATGTTGCGCTCACCGAGGCAGCGATCGGCGCAGGGGTGGCGACCCCACTTATGTTGTTAGCCATCAGCCGAAGCACTCGTAAGGAGTTAGGCGAGACGCTGAAAACGGTTCAGCGGTATCGATGGTTCCCACCGTTTCTGGTGTTGGTACTAATTGGCGCAGCACTGGTCTACGCCTCGCTCGATATGCCCCCGTTAGGCAATCCAAAGAACCCTGCCAACCAACATGTGGCGCCCTACTATATCCAGAACGCTTATGCTGAAACGGGTTCCGAGAACATCGTGACCGCCATCTTGGTCTGCTATCGTGGCTTCGATACGCTCGGTGAGGTGCTGGTGATACTGACTGCGGGTGTGGCGATGATGCTCATTATGAGGAGGAGACCATAATGCATCGCGACTTGATTATCCAAGTGACGGCGCGATATACAATCCCCTTCATTTTGGTGTTAGGGGCGTATATCATGGCTCACGGCAAGTATGGGGCAGGGGGAGGCTTTCAGGGAGGCGTGGTGATTGGCACGGCATTTATCCTAAGCGTCATCTCTTACGGCTACGACCAAGCACGGCGCGAACTGAGCCGACGACTGAGCGACTGGATGAGCCTAATCGGTGCGCTGATATTTGCGGTAATAGGCTTGGCAACTCTGTGGGCTGGTGGGAAGTTCTTAGAGTACACCGTACTCTCTCCGCCTCAGCCTATCCTCACTAATCAAATCGCGATTTATGCTATCGAGGTCGCTATCGGCATCACTGTGGGCGGGGTCATCGTCACACTCTTCGCTGAGATGCTGAGAGGAGGACAAAAATGAACCCGTTCTTTGAGAAATACTATTGGGTCAGCATGATTATTTTCGTGCTGGGACTGTATATGACCATCGTGAAGGGCAACCTCATCAAGAAGGTCATCGGGCTGAACCTCGCCCAAACCGGGGTCTATACCTTCTTCATTTTGACCTCTAAGGTGCAGGGGGGTGTAGTGCCTGTGTACACAGGGGAAGCGGACACCCTTTATGTGAACCCCCTTCCCCATGTGTTGATTCTTACAGCGATTGTAGTGGGTATTAGCCTCACTGCGTTTGCCCTGGGACTGGTGATTCGTATCTACCATGCCTATGGCACGATAGAGGAAGCCGAACTGAGCCAGCTCATCCGCGAGAGTGGGGAGCGCTATGCTGAGTGAGCACCTGCCGATTCTGCATGTGGTGATTCCTCTTGTTAGCGCAATTGTGGTGCTGATGGGAGGGGTTCTTCGTCTCATTCGGCAGTGGGCATGGGGAATTGCTTTCTTGGCGGTGATGGGGTCTACGGTATGTGGGTTTCTTTTGATACCGTGCGTGCTAAACGAAGGGCGCGTGAGTTATGCGCTTGGGAATTGGCAACCGCCCTATGGGATCGAATACGCGGTCGACCCGCTCAGCCTTCTGCTTATCCTGCTGATTACTACCCTGACCTCGCTTATAACGGTCTACACCGAGCGGAGCATACAGCGCGACATTCTGCCTCACCAGAAACCTTACTTCTACTCTGCCTATTTGCTCTTTGTGGGCGGGCTGTTAGGGATGGTAACCACAGCCGATATCTTCAATCTGTATGTATTCCTGGAGATTGCAGGGCTGGCGGGCTATGCCCTGATTGCTATAGGGCGTCGGCGCGAGGCACTGCTGGCAAGCTATAACTACCTGATTATCGGCACGATTGCCTCCACCCTCTTCCTGCTAGGAGTGGGCTACCTGTATATGGTTACAGGCACGCTGAACATGCCTGACTTGCGCATGCGCTTGGCAGAACTATACGGCTCACGCACCCTTTTGGTGGGCATGGCGTTCATCACGCTGGGGCTTTCGGTCAAGATGGCGTTGTTTCCCCTTCACACTTGGCTTCCGAACGCTTATACCTACGCACCCGATAGTATCACCGCGCTGATGGCGTCGCTCACAACGAAAGTCGGCGTCTATGTTACTTTCCGCGTGTTTTTTGATGTGCTGAAACCTTCGTTCCTTGCAGAGGTCGTGCCGTTGGAGGAGGTCTTTATGATACTTGCTGCGTCTGCGATACTGGTCGGTTCCCTGTTGGCAATCTTTCAGCACAACTTGAAGCGGATGTTGGCGTACTCTTCCATCGCACAGATTGGCTACATGGTGCTGGGGTTATCGCTTCTCAACATCACGGGCATGATGGGTGGACTCATCCACATTATCAATCACGCCGTCGTGAAGGGTGGGCTATTCCTTGCAGTGGGCAACATCATCTACTGTACGGGCTGTGAACGCATCGAGGGCTTAGATGGCATGGCGCGTCGAATGCCCCTCACGATGCTGGCGTTCACTGCGTGCGCGCTGGCACTGATTGGAGTTCCGCTCACAGCAGGCTTCGTGACGAAGTGGTACTTGATTCTGGGCAGTGTGGAAGCAGGACGCTGGTACTTAGTGCCAGTAGTGGTGCTGGGTGCACTGCTCGCTGCGGTCTACATGTGGCGAATCGTGGAGCGGGCGTATTTTGGGGTCAGGAGGCAGTGGGCGATGGGCAGTAGGCAGGAAGAGCTGGTAGAAGTGGGTAGCGGTGCAGTGAGTCAGTCCGCCTTTCCCCACCATGGATCTCCTCTCAGCGAGCAAGACCCTACTCCCCATTCCCTACTCCCCACTCCCCATACTCCCCCCATCCGTGAAGCCCCCCTCAGCATGCTTATCCCCACCCTAATGATGGCGGTGCTGAGCATTGTGCTGGGAATGTTCGCAGTTCTGCCGTTGAACCTTGTGGAACGAATAGCGAAAATGCTATTAGGAGCCGAGTAGTGCGATGAGCCCTGTGATGACCTCCCCTGAACCGGTGTTGGCAGTGGGCTGTGCCTTTCTCACGGCGCTGTTGATTGCGCTCACGGGCAGGTGGCAGAACCTGCGCGATGCTTGGAGCGTTCTGGGCGCCTTGGCGCAGTTTGGGATTGTGGCATCGCTCTTGCCTGCGGTCTTGGCAGGTGAGACACCCACCTCCACTCTGACCACTCCCTTTCCCGGTGTTCCGCTTTACTTCAAGGTAGACGAGTTGGGGCTGTTCTTTGCCCTGATGGCATCGCTTTTGTGGTTCATTGCCTCCTTCTACTCGGTGGGCTATATGCGCTCGCTAAAAGAGCATGCCCAGACGCGCTTCTTCGCCTTTTATGCGATTTCTCTGGGTTCGGCGGTCGGCATAGCGTTCGCAGGCAACCTGTTCACCCTGTTCGTGTTCTACGAGATGCTCACGCTGGCAACCTACCCCTTAGTCGTGCACAAGCAAGATGCGGAGGCGCGTGCCAAAGCACGGGTCTACCTCTCTTACCTCTTGGGAACCTCCATCGGCCTCCAGTTCTCAGCTATCTTGATAATCTATGCGCTGTCTGGGGAGCTGACCTTTGTGAAGGGCGGATTTATGGAGGGCGTCGCACCCGACTGGCTGGTGCTGGGGGCGTTCCTGCTGTATATAGCGGGCATCGGCAAGTCTGCGATTATGCCTTTTCACAAGTGGCTCCCCTCGGCGATGGTGGCGCCTGCCCCTGTGAGCGCGCTATTGCACGCCGTGGCGGTGGTGAAGGCGGGCGTGTTCACCGTGCTAAGGGTGGTGGTCTATGTGTTTGGGGTGGACTGCTTGGCGGGTCTGCAGGTTGCACATATTCTGCCTTATATTGCGGGAGTCACGATTGTGCTGGCGTCGATGATTGCCCTGTTCCAAGATAACCTGAAACTGCGCCTCGCCTACTCTACCGTGAGCCAGCTCTCCTATGTAGTATTAGGAGCGGGGCTCCTTACCCCTATGAGCATTATGGGCGCGACGCTTCATATGGTGTTTCACGGCTTTGCGAAGATTACGCTCTTCTTCACAGCAGGGCATATCTACTGTGCCACGAAGAAGACCAAAATCAGCGAGATGGGGGGCATAGGCGGGCAGATGCCTCTCACGATGATAGGGTTCACCATCGGCGCGTTAGGCATGATAGGGCTACCCCCTACCGCAGGCTTATGGAGCAAGTGGTACATCGGCTTGGGCGCACTGGAGACCCACCACTACTTTGCGCTGGGCATATTAGTGGTCAGCACGATACTGAACGCGCTCTACTTCCTGCCGATTGTCTATTCCGCGTTCTTTGGGGAACCGAAATCGGTGAGTAAGAACCCTCACCCACCCCTACCCGCCCTCTCCCAGCGGGAGAGGGCGGGAGCCGACTCCCCTCTCCCTGTGGGAGAGGAACAGGGAGTGAAGGCTATCTCCACTCCCCTCAGTCTTGAGTTCTCCACACCCTACCTCGCCTTGATGACACTAACAATCTGTGCGACGGCACTGGGCGTACTCATGCTGTTCGTCTATCCCCATCCGTTCTTAGAGTTGGCACGGAGGGTCGCAGGGCTATGAAAGGCTTGGGCTGGCTCTTGATGAGCGTGTGGTTCGTCGGGCTTCTGTTCGAAGTGCTGTTCGTTCCCCAGAAGTTGCCTCTTCCCTATGCGGGGTTGGGCTTGGTAGGCACGGTGGGCTTCGTTGCGTTGTACGACCTGTTAGCGAAACACCTATTGGCACGAGAGGAGAACTACTATGACTGAGATACTCCACTCTGGTTTGGTATTGATGGCGAGTGCGTTGCTCATCCCGGCTTTGCGAGGGACTATCCGCAACGGTTATCTCTTACTTGTGCCTGCGGGGGTGCTTCTACTCTTGCTAAACCTTCCTGAAGGGGAGTACCTGCGAGTACAGGTGCTGGACTACACGCTGACCCTGTTGCGCGTAGACCGCCTCAGCGTCGCTTTTGCGCTGGCGTTCGTGATAGCGTTAGGTGCAGGGATTCTCTATGCCCTCCCTCAGCGTGATTGGCGCGAGCACCTGCTTGCCTACCTCTATGCTGGCAGTACGCTGGGCGTGACCTTTGCGGGCGACCTCATCACGCTGTTCGTGTTCTGGGAGATGATGGCGCTCTCGGCAACCCTGCTCATCTGGAGCGCACGCCGAGCCGACTCCTATCGCGCAGGGCTACGCTACCTGATTTACCACCTGATAGGCGGGCTGTTCCTGCTATTTGGCGTGCTGGGGCACTCCGCAGGGGGCGGAGGTCTGGAGTTCAAATCGCTCCAACTGGACACCCTTTGGGCATGGCTTATCCTGATTGCGTTCGTGATTAATGCGGGCGTGCCACCCTTTCATACTTGGCTCCCCGACGCCTATCCGAGCGCTTCGGTGTCGGGGATTGTCTATCTGGGAGCGTTCACCACGAAGGCTTCAGTCTATGCACTGGCGCGAGGCTTTGCAGGAGCCGAGATTCTGATGTGGGCAGGGGCAATCATGGCACTTTACGGGGTGGTCTACGCCACTTTCCAGAACGATATGAGGCGTCTGCTCTCCTATCATATCATCAGTCAGGTGGGCTATATGGTGTGTGCGGTGGGGATAGGGGGCGCTATCGGGGTCAACGGAGCTACGGCGCACGCGTTCGCCCACATTATGTATAAGTCGCTGTTGCTGATGGGCGCAGGAGCAGTGCTGTTCGCTACGGGCAAGGAACGGCTGAGCGACCTCGCGGGTGGGAAACTCTATCGTCGACTGCCAGTTTCGCTGGTGCTTTACCTGATTGGCGCGCTCTCTATTTCGGGCGTACCCCTATTCAACGGCTTTGTGAGCAAAGCCATCATCACACACGGATTAGAGGAGATTGGGCAAAGCACAGTCTATCTGATGCTCACGATGGCGTCGGTGGGCACATTCTTGTCAGTTGTACTCAAGTTGGCGTACTATGCGTGGTTCGGTACCCCACATTCGGAGCGGGTGGCGCAGTATCAATCAGTACAGGAAGTTCCGCTGAGTATGCAGTTGGGAATGGGTGTCCTATCAGTCATTTGCATCGGAATGGGCGTCGTTCCTGCACTGTTTAATACCTTCCTGCCCTATCCCGAGTCGCTTGCGGTCTACAAGTTTGACAAGGTGCTGACGACGCTGAATCTATTCCTCGGCACGGGAGTTGGATTTCTGTGGCTGGCGTCGCGTTTAGAGCCGCGACCCAAAGTGGTGCTGGATTTGGACTGGGTCTATCGGCGCGGGCTGTATCCCTTTGTGATGTGGGGGCAGGCTCTGTTTGGGGGCACTTCTCGGCAAATTCGGCGTCTCACTTTAGCGCGCGCTTTAGCGAAGACGCGCGATTGGCTCGAAGAGCGCTCATTAGGCAGCTTCTCAGTTAGCGATGCAATCGTGTGGATTGCGCTCTTCTTGCTTCTCTATGTCGGGATGTATCTGCTGGGGCGTTAAGAACCCTCTTCAGATTGAGGATAAATGAAGAAATGCACGGGCAAGAAAAATTCGTCCTCTATCTCGAAGTAGAAGGTTATTGCTTCTGCACCTATCGCTTCGGCAGCGGAATAATACGCGTAGAAGGTAGCCTGCGCTAATACCTCACTTAGCGTTGAGGTATTGAAATACCGAGCCCATAACACTGTAGCATCGGCGCACTCCAAATGAGGTTCATGCTTGGGAGTGATTGCCTCGAGGTACAACCGCTTTTGTTCTGGTAAGAGCTGTTGAAAAGGAAGGCGGTTGCCCTCCAAGACATTGCGTTGTTGATTTGAATTAAGGCTTGCCCAAAAACGCAAAGCATGAACTCTACCGACGAGGTTGTCTATGTCTATTTCAAAATCGAACTCGTATAAGCCCTCTACCGACTGACCCTTATTGAAGTAGGATGCCTGCTTGGGTGTAAGTTGACTGGCGAACATAACATAATCCTCTAAGGTCAGTTTCCTCGTGTTCTGGAGGGTGCTAAGCCTTTGAATAAGGGCTTCGGGAATCTCGACCTCACGCAGTTGAGGGGCGTTCCGATAGCGCACCAGAAGATAACCATCATGGTACTCGAACTGAAAGGGGCAATACTGCAGACCTCTCAGGCATTCGTAGAGGTTCGTTGCGGTTTCTTCTATTCTATCCCAGAGGCGGTAGCGGAACGCTTGGGCGACAATGTTCACCTCACACCGCTCCGATATCCATTCCAACTGCTGTGCCAATCCATACGCTTCTCCCTCCCGAAGAGCAGACCCTGATTTCTGTTTGAGAGCAACCTGTTCCAGTTCTTTGGGAAGGTCTTCGGTTTCCCAATAGTATCCGCCCCCATTGATTGTGGTAGAGATTGACCGCTCTATATTCACTGAATGACCGCCACGACGCGGGAGACCCCTCTTCACCTCCTCTGCTAAGCAGACCTCAACCTCGTTTCGGAATAGGTCATAGCACAGTTTGAAATGGAGACCAGCTATCTCGATGGGTTCAGGACTTTGGTCAGCATTTCCTTCTTCCCCAATCCTTATCTCTATGTTGGGGTCGGGCGTGTCGGATTGAAACAACTCTCCTGTGTAAGTGATACTCTTTCCTGCTTCTATGTATTTCTGCATGCGTAGCTCTTCCACCTGCTGATACCTTTGCCACCACGCTGTTATCTGAGGCGGGAGTGCAAGTACATTGGGTAGTGGGGGATAGCAAGCGATGAGTGGCTCACCCTGCCACAATTTCTGCCAGTCTTGCCAACCCCATTTGGAGACGATAATCCCTATCAGATACTCAAGCAAATCATACTCGAACCGTTCGAAATCTCCGTCTATGCCTTTGGTTTTGAGAATCTGCTCTGCTTCGTCTGCTATTTGGAGGTAGTCTTTTCGGGCAAGTTTCTGAAATTCTCGCATGCGTTTTTCCAGTTCTTGACGCTGTTGCCGAACGCGTCGCTGATACTCTGCTTCTTCTTCTACGCGCTTCTTGGAGCGAACGATTCGGTAGCTCCCCTTTGTGAGACCTTCGCCCCACTCCAGCCCCAGCACCTCGACGGCGCGCTCCATCAGCTCCCATGCAGGACGGTCATGGACAAAGAGGCTCAACTTCTCTTCAGCATACTCACTGCTGACCGAGATGGAAGCCCCTGTTAGCTCAGAAAGTCGTTTGGCGAAATCCTTTAGAGGTATATATCGCTTGCGAAAGCTAACAGTAGTCTGAAGTTTCGGGTCCTCTTTGAGATTGAGGCGCTTAGACGAATCGTTGTTGTCTGGTTTATCTTGGCTTATGGAAGGGCGACTCCCAGGAGAAACCGCGAAAACATCGGCACTTGGGTTGCGAGCTTCTTGCGCCTCAGCCCAGACCCAAACGAGAAGAACCATTAGAACAGCGACCCTACGCATCTTCATGCCTCGCAGTGTGTATTATTTCTCTAAAAGAGACGACTTTCCTGCTGGTATCGTTTCGGGGGTACAATCTCGTTCCGTGAGCGCAGGTATGCCGTTGCGGAAGGTGTTGGTAGCGAACCGTGGCGAAATCGCCCGGCGAATTATTTCTGCTTGCAAGGAACTCGGCATTCAGACGGTGGCGGTCTACTCGGAAGCCGATGAGGACGCGCCATTCGTCTCCGAGGCGGACTTCGCCTATCCAATCGGGGGCGCGCCCGCCAGCGAGAGTTATCTGAACATCCCAAAGATTCTTGAGGTGGCTCAACAGGCAGGCGTCGACGCGATTCATCCGGGCTACGGCTTCCTCGCAGAGAACCCTATCTTTGCGCAAGCGTGCCAAGACGCAGGCATCCGCTTTATAGGACCGCGTCCTGAAGTGATACGCCTGCTGGGGGATAAGGGCGAGGCGAAGCGTGTCGCCGAGCAGGTAGGCGTTCCCACCGTTCCCGGCTTCACTCCCACCGAGGATGTGCCCCTTGAAGCCCTCTTGGAGCATGCCCGTGCGATTGGCTTCCCTGTTCTGCTCAAAGCGGTCGCTGGGGGCGGAGGCAAGGGCATGCGCATCGTACAGTCTGAAGAGGAGTTTCTACCCTCTGCCGAGAGCGCAAGGCGTGAGGCGGAGGGCGCATTTGGCGACCCGCGCCTGATGATCGAACGCTACATCCCACGCCCACGCCATGTGGAGGTGCAGATATTGGGCGATGAGTATGGCAACCTCATCCATCTCTACGAGCGCGAATGTTCCATCCAGCGACGCCACCAGAAAATAATCGAAGAGGCTCCCTCACCCATCTTAGACCCTGAGACCCGAACCGCCCTCACCGACTCCGCTCTGCGCCTCGCAAAAGCCGTCGGCTACACGAATGCAGGCACCTGTGAGTTCCTCGTTGAAGAAACCTCCGAAGGGTTGCGCTTCTATTTCCTGGAGGTCAACACGCGCCTCCAAGTGGAGCATCCCGTCACCGAACTCATCACTGGCGTAGACCTGGTACACTGGCAGTTGCGCATAGCAAGCGGTGAACCGCTCACCCTGAGCCAAGATTCGCTTCCGATGCGCGGGCATGCGATCGAGGCGCGCCTCTATGCGGAAGACCCCACAAACGACTTCGCGCCCCAGCTTGGCACTATCTCTGCATGGCATGCACCCCATCTCCCTAGCATACGCATCGATGCAGGCATTATCGCAGGCAACACCCTCACCCACCACTACGACCCGATGATTGCCAAAGTGATTGCATGGGCAGAAGACCGCCAAATTGCCTGCAACCGCCTCCTGAATGCTCTTCAGCAGGTTATAGTGCTGGGCGTGCGCACCAACTTGGAGTTCTTGATAGACCTGCTGAGCCATCCTGCTTTTCGTGCAGGTGCGCTCCACACGGGCTTTTTGGAAGAGCATCCCCTCCACAAGGCGAAACAGAGCGACATCCCACCTCAAGAGGTCTTGCTCGCATTAGCCCTTATTGAACCTCAAGAGGTCTTGCTCGCATTAGCCCTTATTGAACCGCTTACCCAACGCCAGCGTCCAGTGCAGGGTATCAGCCCAGCTCCCACCACAAGTGTGTGGGAGCAGATAGGGCACTGGCGTATTGGCACGCGCTCACTTTAGGTAAACTTTTATGCAGAGAAAAAACTGGGAAGGATAGTGCGATGAGGATTCTGTTTATTGGAGACATAGTAGGACGCCCCGGACGCCGAGCCGTGGCGAAAGTGCTTTCTCACTGGATAGACCAATACGCCCCCGATATTGTGCTGGCAAATGGTGAGAACTCGGCAGGAGGCAACGGCATAACGCCTGCCATTGCGGACGAACTGTTTGCGCTGGGCATTCACGGTTTTACGATGGGCAACCATGTGTGGGATAAAAAAGAGGCGTACCCGATGTTCGACACAGACCCCCGAATCGTGCGCCCAGCAAACTATTCACCCCTTGCACCAGGCAAAGGGCTCACCTACTTTCAGGTGCTGGACAAGCGATTGGCGGTCATCAACTTGGCAGGGAGGATGTTTATGGAGCCTGCCGACTGCCCCTTGCGCACCTTTGACGCTCTCTATCAGCAGATAGACACGCCTTTCGTCTTCGTAGACATCCATGCGGAGGCGACGGCAGAGAAGATTACCTTCGCAGCGTATGTAGACGGGCGTGCCAGCGCAGTGGTGGGCACACACACCCATATTCAAACAGCCGATGAGCGTATCCTGCCCAAAGGCACTGCCTTCATCAGCGATGTGGGCATGTGTGGGGTCTTCAACTCGTCCATCGGCATCGATATGGAGATTAGCCTCAAGCGGATGCTTACGGGGCTACCCCTTCGGTTGGAGGTGGCAAAAGGAAACCCCCTCGTGGCATGCGCAGTGCTCATCGATTTAGACCGCACCACTGGTCGCGCCCTCTCAATCCAGCGACTCCAACACCGCTTCGAAGAGGAGTAAGGGGACAGGATTACCCATACTCTTCTCCTGTTTCTCTTATTATGAGGTCGGTAGGAATGAATGCCTCCTCCTCTGTTAACAGGGTTTGTATAGTAGCATCAAGAACCTCATCAAGATTCCCTTCAGGAGGTTGGAACGGAATTCCAAGCTGGCTTAGTATCTCTTGGAACTGAGTTAAGTTTTGTGGGTTCTTTAACTCTACCCAGTGAATGCCTTTCTGCCTTAGGTTCTCTTTGACAGAATCTAGTAAGGTATCGGCTATGAGGATATTTGTCTCGCGCACAAACGCAGCGTCCGCACTTTCGGGATTACCACGCCCCATCAGCTTGACCTCGCATCGATAGCGTTCGCCCCTGCTATCGAATAGATAGAAATCCACCTCGCGCCCTTTCTCTTTAAGAGCATACGCTTGATTGTAGTACTGCTCAGGTACTCGATGCAAGCGACATAGGGTCATCATGAGAGGCTTCTCAACCTGTTTCCCTGCAGTACTCCAAAGACCTCCTCGTATCGCTGCGCGCTTCACTGCCAGAGCATTAATTACGATGAGGCTTTCACTGATATTGAGTTCAACAGAGACACCTCTGAATTTGATAGTAAGCGTTAGATCAATCTCATCCTGATTGTGTATTAGTTCTTCCAATAGATTAAGAAGCTTTTCATAATGAGATTGAGACACTTCAATAACAGTCTCTCTACGAGCGTTGCCGTGAATGTTGCGAATCGTTTTTATGTTCAACCCCGCATGAGTAGCAATATCGTGGCTTGGAAGATTTTCATCGAGTAGCATTTGTGCCTTGTACCAATCGGTGTCGATGCTCTGATTGCGCAGTTTGGCTTCCACAACACGCTTGAAAAACTCGATGGCGTAGTCCAAAAAGGCGGAGTTGATGAGCGCGACTACCTCAGAGCGGTAGTCATCCCCTAAAATGAGTTTCTTGATGATTCGGATAACGGCTGTTTGAGTGGCAGTCATAAACTGTTTTCCTGACTCAAGGCGATAAACTGCTCTAAACTCAGCAGTTCTGGATGCTTTTGGCAGAACAGGTTCCCCTCACTATGTAGTTGCTTCGCATACTGAGCGTAGGTAGGTTCCTTTTCTGTGAGGAAGAAATAGCGTCCCAGTGCCATGGCGGCGAGTCCAACTGTGCCCCGTCCTGCAAAGGGGTCGAAGACAAGGTCTCCTCGATAGGAGTAGAGGGTTATCACGCGCTCTGCCAACTCTACAGGGAACACAGCAGGATGTACTGGGTCAGCAGAAGGGGCAATTTTCCATAGGTTGGTTTTCTCGTAATCTCCCAGCACGCGACTGGCTTCTATAGTTTCCTCATCGTATTGACGGATGTTCCAATCGATGAGTTTGTCTGTCTGCTTGCGATACACAATCACATACTCGACGACCGAGTTCGCTTTGTAGGCAAGAGGCTTTCGATGCTGGAAAAATCCCCCATTTCGGTTCTTTGCGCTTGGCTCTGGCTTGACCCATATAATATCGTCGATAAATTCAAACCCTATTTTGGTGATAAGAGGATGGATATCGAACGGAATAAGATAGCGCGTACTGGAATGTTGTCGACTCATGCGGGGAATAAGAATGGGCGAGGTGTTAAGCACAAAAAAGCGACCCTCTTTGGTGATTCGGTGCACTTCGGTAAACACGCGCACCAGAAACTGGAGATAGCCCTCATAACTTTGGTAAAGGGTGTAGTCGCGTGCGTTGTAGTACGGTGGGGAAGTGAAGGTCAGGTGAACCGATTCATCTGGCACATACTTGAGCACCTCCAGCACATCGGCATTCACTATCTTGTTATGAAGCCATTCAGGGCTATACACATGGGAAGGACGCTCTTTAGAGTACTCACTCTGTTTATGAAAGGTTTGATCAAGAGCCTTTCGAATAAGTTCATTCGGATGGTTTCTGAGTTTTTCGAGGTGTTCTCGCACTTCTGGGTTCTCACGAAAGAGCAGAAGCCCACGAATTGCCTGAAGAATGACCTTCGGGTCTTCATCAGAGAGGAACTTCAGGAGGTGCGGAATGATGTCGGGATGGCGCAAGCGTCCGATAGCCGACACGAGTTCACGGCGTACCAGAGTAGAAGGCTCTTGGTGTGCCAAACGCACGAGCGGGTCGAGCAAGGCACGATTCTCAAGTTTAGCAAGGTTTTTCGCAGCAAGCAGGCGTACCTCCTCTGCAGGATGTTCTGCCAAAGGCAGGAACAAGTGGGGGTCGGTGTTTGTGGGCAAGCGACCTATCTGTTCAAGCGTTTCTACAATTTCGCGCGTACTCATGCACTGGGCACGCGCTAAACGCTCTAAGGGGTTCTGATGTACCGACGCCTCCATCGAGTTGATTATACCCCTTAGCCTCTGAAGTCGCACTGATGAGTAAAGCCCAGTGCGTTTCTGTCTCGATTTAAGGTATCCTAATATAGGAACCTGCAGAGAGGCAGGACGCTCGCGGAGCGCATTCTCTGCATCTCGTTTGCAGGGAAATAAGAGCGAGTAAAGCCGAAGGAGCCTATCATGATAGCCGAAAGCAAGTTAGTGGAGAGCATCTCTAACCCTGAAATTGAGTTCTTATTAGGTCAAGCAAGCCCTCTGTACCACAATCTGTCGGTAGCCACCTTGGTGGAGCATGCGGTTCAGCGTGGAGAAGCCCTATTAGCCTCCAGCGGCGCGCTGGTGGTGCGCACAGGGCAGTACACAGGGCGTTCCCCTAAAGACAAGTTCGTTGTAGTGCGCCCAGAGTATGAGTCGGAAATCGACTGGGGTGCTATTAATCAGCCGATGCCCGCCGAGCAGTTCGAACGGCTTCTGGCGCGCATCACCGCCTACTTGGCGAACCGCCCGCTCTATGTGCAGGACTGCTTCGCTGGGGCAGACCCGCGCTATCGCCTGCCTGTGCGCGTGATAACCGAGTACGCGTGGCACAACCTGTTCGCCAAGCAACTCTTCATCCGCCCCGAACCAGAGGAACTGTACGATTTCCGCCCCGGTTTCACCGTACTGTCCGCTCCAGGCTTCAAAACCGACCCCGCCATCGACGGCACGCGCAGTGAGGTGGTGGTCGCCCTCGATTTTCGTCGGAGGATTGTGCTGATTGCGGGCACGGCGTACGCGGGCGAAATCAAGAAGTCCATCTTCACCGTGATGAACTACCTCCTGCCCATGCAAGGTGTCTTCCCAATGCACTGCTCAGCGAACATGGGGGCACAAGGCGATGTGGCGCTCTTCTTTGGGCTGAGTGGCACGGGCAAGACCTCGCTCTCTGCCGACCCCGAACGGGGTTTGATAGGCGATGATGAACACGGCTGGACAGATGAGGGCGTGTTCAACTTCGAAGGTGGGTGCTACGCCAAGTGTATCAACTTGAGCCGAGAGCACGAGCCTCAGATATGGGACGCCATTCGCTTCGGCAGTGTAGTGGAGAATGTAGTCGTGGACCCTGATACGCGCATCCCTGATTATGCCGATGGAAGCATCACCGAGAACACCCGCGCCGCGTACCCATTGGACTACATTCAGGGAGCTATTATCCCCAGCATCGGTGGGCATCCGAGCCACCTGTTCTTCCTCGCTGCGGACGCTTTTGGGGTATTGCCCCCCATCAGCCGATTGAGTGTGGAACAGGCGATGGACATGTTCCTGCTGGGCTACACAGCGAAGGTGGCGGGCACTGAGCGCGGGATCACGACCCCTCAGATGACTTTTAGCGCATGCTTCGGTGCGCCGTTCCTGCCCCTCCACCCCCATCGGTACGCCAAGATGCTGGGCGAAAAACTCCAGCAGTATCACGCTCAAGCATGGTTGGTCAATACAGGCTGGACAGGAGGAGCGTATGGCGTGGGACACCGAATCCCCATTCGCTATACCCGCGCTATGATACGCTCGGCACTTGCGGGCAAACTGGAGAGTGTATCCTATCGCACTGATCCCATCTTCGGGTTGGAAGTGCCCTGCGAGGTGCCCGATGTGCCTTCTGACTTATTAGACCCGCGCGCCACTTGGAGCGACAAAAAAGCCTACGATGCCCAGGCACACGCACTCGCCCACGAGTGGCAGGAGCATCTCAAAAAGGTGTCGATAGGCTCTAAAGGGTAATTCGTCGCATGGGCGTCTTGCTCATGACAGAAGGAGCACAGGCATCTTGCCCATTATGCGTAGCAGGGGGTGCCTCGGATAAGAAAAAGGAGGGTGGCAGTGAAAGGAGAGCAAAGCCTGCCACCCCCAAGGAAGGAAGGTGAACTCGTTCCCAATTCTTAATTATGGCACATCGTGGGAAATTCTTTAGCCCCTCACGGGGAATGATACCCGAAATTCGCAGTCCATGATGCCAAATTCTTGAGTGCCCTACCAAGAGTTGGCTCTACTACAGTATACGAGTGTACCCCATGAAAAGTTTCAAGTCGGCGTTGGAATCGGTGTGGTTGACCCCACGGCGCACGGTGCTCAGCGGGCTGGGGATGATGGTAGGGGTTTCTGCCATCGTGATTCTGGTCTCGCTGGCGAAGGGTGTTCAGCAAGATGTGGTGAGCCAAGTGGAGGCATTAGGGGTCAACTTGGTGATTGTGCTTCCAGGGCGTATCAGCCCTGAGAACCCATTCAACCCGATGAGTTTCATCGGCTTGAGCACCCTGCGCGAAACCGACTTAGAGGTGGTGGCGCAACTGCCCGGGGTGCGACGCGTAGCACCGATTATGTTTGTGGCAGGCGGGGCACAGCGGGGCAAGCGGTGGGCAGATGCGGTGCTGATTATCGGCACGACGCCCGAATGGTTCCTGATGCGCCCTCACCAAGTGGCAAAGGGACGCCTGCTCACTCCAGAGGATGCGCATTCCGCTGTATGCGTGCTGGGTCCAAAGCCTGCCCAGCAACTATTCGGGGACGAGAACCCCATAGGACAGACCGTGCTTCTGAACGGGAAGCCGTTCCGCGTGGTGGGAGTAACTCAAGAGGCGACCGAGCAATCCCTGTTCGGGAGTGGGGGGTTCGAGTTCGCCATCTATGCGCCCATCCGCGCCCTCCAAGAAGCGATGGGGAGCAATCAGGTACATCGCGTGCTTGCCCAAACCGCACCCGATGTAGAACCAAAACAGCTGGTAGAGCAGATACGCGAGGCGATCAAACGCAACCACGGCGGAAGCGAAGATTTCTCGGTACTTACCCAAGAGGACCTGCTCAGCCGTCTGTTCAGCCTGTTGCAAATCGTATCGGTTGCCCTCACTGGGATAACCTCGATTGCGCTGATTGTGGGTGGGGTTGGGGTGATGAATGTGATGCTGATGAGCGTGACCGAGCGGGTACGCGAGATAGGCATTCGCAAGGCGGTGGGGGCGCGTGAGCGCGACATCTTTATGCAGTTTCTCATGGAGGCAATTCTGATAGCCCTAACAGGCGGTGTGATGGGCGTTCTGCTTGGATGGGGCGTTTGTATCGCTCTGAATCGTCTCACCGTGCTTAACCCCTTAGTCACTTGGGGCACCATCGGGCTGGCACTTGGTGTGTGTGGACTGGTGGGGCTGGTGTTCGGCACTCTGCCCGCCTACCGCGCTGCCCGCCGCGACCCTGTGGAGGCGTTAAGGTATGAGTAAGAACCTTTCCTCAGTACAACGATATGTTCCTCGGTCATCGTTTCGCCCAGTTCGCCCGGTTTATTGCTTGGGCTATTACGCAGGGGCATTCGCTTGTTGGGAATGCGTCGGTGGTAGGTTTCGCAATAGCGCCATCCGAAACACGAGGCAATCTCTATCAAGATTTGGTCGGTAGGAATGCGAACCGATTTCACCGTGCGATTGCCTACCACGAAGCATCCGAACGCTCCAGACCGACACACACGCGACAGCTCCACCCAACAATCGGCAAAGTCATCATAAAACTGGCGTACCTGATTGGAACGACGCCTATCACGCGCTTCAATCTGAGCAAGCGTGTGTTCCAATGTGGGCGACTGATAGGGCGCGTGGGCGGAGCGTTGCTTTCCCCCCAGCGATTCACGGTCAATCCTTCTCACACGGTCGTCGTTGAAACCGAGCCACTGCAACGCTAATCGCGAAAACTGACCATAAGCGACCGTTGTCTGAGAATCCCCGTAGGGTGGAGAAGTGATGATAAGGTCGATACTGGCAGTCTCGATAGGGAGCGGATGGCGCACATCGGCTTGGAGCACTTTAGTCCAGACACCCTCTTTTGCCTCTTGTACGAACTCCACGAGTCCCTGCAAGTTACGCGCCACCTTCGACCAGAAGATGGAAATCACATCGGGTTGATAACGCCTAAGCTCCTTCTCAGGCATACGAAACAACTTGTATTCGCCTCTTCGCACATTGGAGCATTCTCGCACCGTATGGGCAAACGCCACCCAGAAAAAGTCGCGCAGTTCCAAAGGAACATCCTGCTCTATCCGATGGCGCAAGAGTGCAAGCAGTTGCTGAACAGCAGGAAGAAACCAGTAGTCGATGTTGAAAAAGCATGGGGGTGATACAAACAGATTACCCTCATAAAATGCTTTCAAGGCATTCTCTACATGCTCTCTCAGTGAAAGGGCGCATCGGTGAACTGCATTCGGGTCGTAAACGGTGGTCTTAGTGCGTGCCAGAAAGACGGCAAACGGATTGATGTCGATGCCATAGGCATTTAGTCCTGCGAGCCGTGCCTCTACAAGCGAGGTACCAGAACCACAAAAGGGGTCTAAGAGTGTCTGTGCTGGAGAGCCGTAAAGCCGTATCAATCGGCGTGCTACCTGTGGAATCATCATCGCAGGGTAGACATGGTAGCAGTGGGTGTGAGTCTTGGTGTTAGCCGTAGCGTAGTCCCAATCCTCGCTTATTGGCTCGTGCGTAGGATAGGCGAGCGCAAGCTGCCCCTCGCGCACCCGCTCTGTACCTTCAGGTAGACGGTTCGTCGGCTCCACAAGCAAAAGTATACCAGATATTGTGTTAGGCTTAGGGAAGAGAGCATAAGGACTTCAGCGGTTTGTGGGGTAGAAGACAAGGGCGCGCTCCCTTCCCTCGTCACAGGGAAGGGAGCGGAGGACAGATTATCTGTGCCTTGTGAGGGTCAGACGCGGTTTCACTCTCCGCCTTTGCCTCCAACGGGCACCGCTTCCTCTTCGGGTTCCTCGAGGGTGTGGTAGCCCAGCTCGTGCTCGATGGTCTCGGCGATGGAGCCGCGCTTGCTCCAGTAGACCGAGAACGCCAATGCGCCCACAGCGACCGCCGTCACGGCTATGCGCACTGCATCGGGCAGAGGCTGAATCACGATAGGCGCAATCAGGATGGCGACGAGGTTCATCACCTTAATCAGCGGGTTGAGCGCGGGACCTGCGGTGTCCTTGAATGGGTCGCCCACCGTATCGCCAATCACGCCCGCCTTGTGTGCGTCGGTTCCCTTCCCGCCAAGGAAACCGTCCTCGATGCGCTTTTTGGCGTTGTCCCATGCACCGCCAGAGTTCGCCAGCAGAACCGCCAGCAGTTGCGCTGAGAGGATAGCACCAGCGAGATAGCCACCTAATGCCTGTGCTCCTGCGAACACGAACTCACGCCCGCCAATCTCCACAGGGGTGGCGCCGATGCTCAGCCCAAAGCCCACTGCCACAGGTAGTGCTATCGCCAATACGCCCGGACCCAACAGCTCCTTCTGTGCGGTGGCGGTTACAATCTCCACACAGCGCCCATAGTCGGGCGTCTCGGTGTGGTTCAGGATGCCGGGCTTCTCGCGGAACTGGCGACGCACCTCGTGAATCATCGCAAAGGCAGAGCGCCCCACCGCCATGATGGAGAACGCACTGAACAAGAACGGTGCTGCACCGCCTATCAGCAAGCCGATGAACACAATCGGCACATCCACGGGCAGGCCTCCGAAGGCATCCTTCAGGGCAACACCGTTCCGAGTGGCGATGTTAATCAGCTCCACGAGGCGCGAGTCTTCCACGAACGAGTGGAAGAGTGCCACCGCAGCGACCACCGCAGTCGCAATCGCAAAGCCCTTTGTGAGCGCTTTGGTGGTGTTGCCAACCGAGTCGAGGCGATGGACAATCTTGTCGCCTGTGAGACCGCCCGCAGCGGGCTTATTCCCATGCTCTCTTAGCGCGCCCGACATCTCAAAGATACCATTCGCATTATCCGAGACGGGACCGAAGGTGTCCATCGCCAAGATGTAGCCTGTGGTCGCAAGTAGCCCCAATCCTGTGAGCGCAATTCCATAGAACGAGAGCATCGGACCTGCAAACTCGCCTGGGGGGAAGATGAACAGCGGTGCCAGCAGCGCAAGCGCGATCGAGAAGACCGCCCACACGCTCGACTCAAGCCCATAGGCGAACCCTTGAATAATCAGTGTGGCAGGACCTGTGGAGGCAGACGCCGAGATCTCCTTGACGGGCTTCTTCTCGGTGGATGTGAAATATTCGGTGATGCGCTCGATCAGCACCGCCACCACGACTCCGAAGGTGGTTGCCACCCAGAAGCGCCACCAATCGACGACAGTCCCGCCCAGTTCGGGCTTGAGCTGCACATCCTGCATAAAGAAATACGCCACGCCCAAGTTGCCCAGCGCAGCCAGAATGGCAGAGACCCAGAACCCACGATTAATCGGCTTCATCGGGTTCAGGTCGGCGCGGTCTTCCCCACGCACGGACTCAATCCCAACGATGGATGCCAAAATACCCACGCCACGCACCAGCAGGGCGAACATCACCAACTTCATTGCGCTTTCTGGGGTCAACACGATGCTTGCAGCAACGCCCAGAATAATTGCTGCGACGAGGGTCACCTCGTAGGATTCAAACACATCTGCCGCCATACCGGCGCAGTCGCCCACATTGTCGCCCACATTGTCGGCGATGGTGGCGGGGTTGCGCGGGTCGTCTTCAGGAATACCAGCCTCGACCTTGCCGACGAGGTCAGCCCCCACATCAGCGCCTTTGGTGTAAATGCCACCGCCCACACGCATAAACAGCGCAGCGAGCGAGCCACCAAAGCCGAAGCCCACCAGCACGAACATCGCCTTCTCGCGGAACAGCAAGAAGATAATCGTCGCACCCAGCAGACCCAGCCCGACAGTGAACATTCCGCTCACAGCACCTGCGCGGAAAGCGGTCTCCAGCGCGCCTTTGAAGGTGGTGAGTGCTTTCGCTGCGGTACGCAGGTTGCCCCGAACCGCCATGTACATCCCTACATAGCCCGCGCCATAGGAGGCGAACACACCCAAGAAGAAGGCGGTCGCAATCCCGATACCGAGTGTAAGCCCCTCGCCCGGATAGATGCGCTCATACACGGGGCGATAGAGCAGGAACAACCCGATTGTAATCGCCAGCACGAACCATATCATCGTACTAATCTGGCGACGCAGGTAGGCGTTGGCTCCATCCTGAATGGCGCGCGCAACCTCCTGCATGCGAGGGGTACCGGGGTCTTGTGCCAGCGTCCAGCGCAGGAGGTAAAGCCCATAGCCCAGCGCGATGAACGCCATCAACAGCACAACGCCCAGAATCGTGTACTCTTGACGACCAAACGGAGGCAACTCCACTGCCTCCGCAGCAAAGGCACTCCAGCTACTCAGCAGCCATAATCCGAATCCTATCGCCACTCGCCGAAGTATGACTGCCAACCCTCGGCGATTGCCCGATTTGGCTTGCTCCATCCTTACTCCTCCTTACTTAGATTTTTACGGGCAGGAATGCCCGCGCTCCTTGTGGATACTGACCTTTAATGATACCTTTTCTTCCTCTATGGGAGTTCGACCACTTTGGCGAGGTACTTAGAGAAGGCGATTAGGTTCCCAAGTCAAAAAGGAGGTGTCTGAGGATTGTTCGTGCACCCTCATCACCCCTTGACATCACCGAGCTCTTTGGAGTATAATTTGCTGTAGAAAACCAGTTTCCATAAGGAGTGGTGATGATGAACGCCTTAGTCGAAGGGCTAAAGCAGGCAGGCTTTAGATTGACACCTCAACGGGTGGCTATCTGCAAAGTGCTATCCGAGAGCAAAGACCACCCCACGGCGACGATGATTTATCACGAACTGCTTCCGCAGTTCCCTACGCTCAGCCTCGCAACGGTCTACAAAACGCTGAATGTGCTGAAGGAGTTGGGCTTAGTGCATACGCTGGGCGACGCTGGGGATGGGATGGAACATTTTGATGCAGACCTACAACCCCACATCAATCTCGTATGCGTGCGTTGTCATCAGGTGTCTGACTTCGATGAGGAACTCATTCACCAAATCCAGCACTCCGTGTCTGCCCGCTCAGGTTACCAAATTCAAGGAGCGCGGATTGTCTACTATGGGCTGTGCCCTACCTGTCAGTGCCTTCAGGAGCATACCAATGGCTCTCCCTCTAAATAGCCAAGGAGGTGGTTATGCAGGACTGCATCATTCAAGGAGATTGTGTGGAGGTGTTGCGTCAACTGCCCCCCGAATCGGTCGATATGGTGTTTGCAGACCCGCCCTATAACCTCCAGCTCCAATCGGAACTGTGGCGACCGAACCTCACAAAGGTCGATGCGGTGAACTCTGCGTGGGACCAGTTTGAGAGCTTTGAAGCGTACGACGCCTTCTGCCAGCAGTGGCTGGAGGGGTGTCGGGGCGTGCTAAAGGATACAGGCACGATATGGGTCATCGGCACTTATCATAACATCTTTCGGCTGGGTAGGCTCCTGCAGGACTTAGGATTCTGGATTCTCAACTCGGTGGTGTGGGTCAAGACCAACCCGATGCCTAACTTCAAGGGCAAGCGCCTGACCAACTCACACGAGATTCTCATCTGGGCAAGCAAGCAAAAAGAGGCGCGCTATACCTTCCACTATAAGACGGCGCGCTCGGCGAATGAAGACCGCCAACTGCGAGCCGAGTGGCATATCCCCCTTTGCACGGGGGCAGAACGCGTGAAACAGAACGGCAAAAAAGCACACCCCACCCAGAAACCCGAAGCACTCCTTTACCGCATCCTGATGCTCTGTACCAAGCCCGGCGACCTCGTGTTAGACCCATTCGTGGGGGTGGGCACCACGGCGGTGGTAGCGAAACGGCTCCGACGGCATTATATCGGCATCGAGATAGACCCTGTCTACTGCCAATTGGCGACCACACGCCTTGCCAAAGTGCAACCCCTGCCCGCCGAGCTATTGGACTATCCCCTCGAGCAGAAACCCCCACGCGTGCCGTTCGGGCTGTTGGTGGAGACGGGCTGGATTAAGCCCGGAGAGCGGTTATACTCTCCCGACGGGCTTGCGTCCGCAACCGTACTCCCATCGGGCATAATTACTGCAGGCAAACTCTCTGGCTCAATCCACACACTCGCATCCCAACTAATCGGCAAGCCCGGCGTCAACGGCTGGAAGTTCTGGCGCATCGAGCGCAATGGAGAGCGAGTGCCCTTAGAGACTCTGCGCCAAGAGTGGCGCAACCTCCATGAAGGAGCGGAACGATGAGAGGGTTGGTTCGATACCTGCGCAAACGCCTCGCAGAGGCTGATTCGTGTTCGGATGAGATGGCACGCACTCTCATTCGCACACAGGGACTGCGCCGAATCCGCTATGACTATCGCAACGATTCGGTAGAAGTGGAATACGACCCGAACCTGCTGACACCCGAACAGGCACGCTTGGCTACCGAATCGCTTCTGCACGAATTGGGAGTACGGGTTCCGACCTGCGCCCTGCGCGACCCCCAGATGGGCGTCTGTTCCGCCTGTCCCAGCGTGGCGCAACACGGCAAAGAGTGGCGAGTTAACGGTATGTTCTACCGTGCCCAGTTCGACGGGGAAGTGCTCACCGTGGAGCAGGCATCCCCCCATGCTGAGCCGACCGACCGCATCTTGCGTCGGGTGAAGGCGATTGAACTGCCCGTGCCGTTGTGGCGCAGTCGTGCCCTATGGGAACCGCTCTTTTCTGCGCTCACTCTGCTGATGATAATTCTCGGTGCTGTCGCAGGCAGGATGGGCTGGGAGCAGGTCGCAACCGTTGCGTATGTAATTGCCTACCTTGCAGGGGGCTACTTCGGCACGATTGATGGCTACCAAACCCTGCGCGAGCGTCGGCTGGATGTGAACCTCTTGATGATTGCGGCGGCAATTGGCGCAGCGCTTGTGGGAGAAGCACCCGAAGGCGCTACACTCTTGTTCCTCTTCTCCCTCTCCAACACCCTGCAGAACTTCGCCTTAGCACGCTCCAGAAAAGCCGTGCGTGCTCTTATGGCACTGCAACCCGATACTGCCACCCGTATCATCCCCACAGGCACAGAAACGGTCAGCGTTGAGGAGCTACAGGTGGGCGACCGCGTGCTCATCCGACCTGGTGAGCGTATCCCGACCGATGGCGTCGTGCGCGCTGGCGAATCGTATGTCGACCAGTCGCCCATCACAGGCGAGTCGGTTCCTGTGCATAAGGCAGTTTCCGCTACCGTCTACGCAGGCACGATTAACAGCACTGGCACTTTGGAAGTGGAGGTCACGCACCCTGCCACCGAAACACTTCTCAGGCGCATTCTGCACTTGGTGGAGCAGGCACAAGAGCAGAAAGCACGCACACAACGGTGGCTGGAGCGATTCGAACAACGCTATGCATTCGCAGTGATAGGGGGTTCTGCCCTTGTTGCCCTCCTGCTTCCGCTTATCGGCTGGAGTTTTCACGATGCCTTCTATCGGGCTATGACCCTGTTGGTGGTGGCGTCGCCCTGCGCACTGGTGATTAGCACGCCCGCAACTCTGCTGAGCGCAATTGCGAACGGCGCACGGCGTGGAATCCTGTTCAAAGGTGGGGAACCCCTGGAACGCTTAGCGGAGGTGCGCGCCTTCGCTATCGACAAGACGGGCACCCTCACCGAGGGCAAACTTGTGTTCACCGACTTGGTGCTGACCAGCGACATGCCCGAGTCGGAAGTGTGGCAGATAATCGTGGATGTGGAGTCGCTCTCTGAGCATCCGCTGGCACAGGCTCTGGTCAAAGCGGGCACAGAGCGCGGGTTTCAGCCGATGCCCGTCGAGTCGTTCCAAGCAGTACCCGGCAAAGGCGTGATGGCTACGCGTCGTAGTGAATCCCCCCTTTATTCTCCCTTAGGAAGGGGAGAATCCCCCCTTTATCCCCCCTTAGGAAGGGGGGAATTGAAGGGGGGATTGGCACAGGTGCGAATTGGCAATCTACGCCTCTTTGAAGATGTGCCGATTCCCGACTCGGTGCGCCAGACTGTCGAGCGACTGCGCCAAGAAGGGAAGACGGCGATGCTCGTGTGGCAGGGCGAAATTTTTTTCTCTGCCGATCGAGAGAGTAACTCAAGCGCAAACCAAGAGAAAAAAATTTTGGAGGGTGCCTTCCTCGCTGTGGTTGCGGTGGCAGATGAGTTGCGTCCCACTGCCCAGCCCGCCATTCAGCAGTTGAAAGCGATGGGCGTTCCCTGCATTGCCATGCTCACAGGGGATGCGGAGCCGATTGCACGCGCCATTGCCCAGCAGACAGGCATCGACCGCGTCTATGCCGACCTGTTGCCCCATGAGAAACTACAGGTGTTGGGACAGCTCTCTCGGGAATATGGGGCAGTTGCGATGGTGGGGGATGGCATCAACGACGCGCCTGCGCTCGCCTCAGCAGAGGTGGGGATTGCGATGGGCGCAGGCACAGATGTCGCCCTTGAGACCGCCGATGTCGCGCTCGTGGGGAACGACCTCACGAACCTACCCTATGCACTGGGGCTGAGCCAGCAGGCGATGCGCGTACTCAAGCAGAACCTCATCTTTGCGACGACGGTGATTGTGGTGCTGGTCTTGCTCACGCTTACAGTGGGCTTGCGCTTGCCTTTAGGCGTCGTCGGACACGAAGGGAGTACGCTGATTGTCGTGCTGAACGGGCTACGCCTACTGATGTTTCGCCCCCAAAAACCCTAAAATTCTCCTCTCCCCCCTTGACAAACGGCGAAAAGTGTGCTATAATTAGGGTACGCTAATCGGTTAGCGGTTCTCGATTAGCCTTCAACCGAAGCCGATTAGTTCATCTCACTGAACGGAGGTACAAGCGATGAAGCGATGCATGATGGTGGTATTAGCGAGCGCGCTTACCGCGCTCTGGGCAAGTGCGCAAAGTGTAGTCGTGCGCCCCTATGTATGGCACGATGACGCCTCGTCTGACTTTTCCTACTCGTTTAGTAACGGCTGTCTCACCCTCTCTGATACTTCTACTGACTGTCAAGGACCTACAGGACCTGACTGGTACTCTCAGTGTGGGTGGGGCAATCGCCATGTCTGGTTCATCTCTTTGGATGGGATTGGTCCTGCCGTATTCGATCCCGACTCGGATGGGAGTTCTCTTGAACTGGAGGTTACTTTCGATCTAACCCCTGTGATGCAGAATAGCCGTACTGTTGAGTCGGGGTTATTCTTCCTTGAGCGTCCCTTCCCGCGTTATCCGCGCGATGTGAACGATCAAGGCAACTGGTGGGCAGATGGTGTGCTTATGGTCGCCAACGAAGCAGGTGGCGGGAATGGAGGCGAGATTGCTGCATTCGGTGGGCGCATGCCCTTCTGGAACGGAAATGGGGTACGCTATCAGGGTGGTCCCATCACGCTGATCTTCCGATACGACGGAAGCGCCAAACAAGTTCAGTATGAAGTGCGGTACGGCAACACCGTCGCCACCAGCGGATGGCTAAACCCTGGAGATTCTGCTTCCACCTACAACGGAGGTCCGCATGGGCTGCGCTACTTCTCGATTGGCGGGTACCTGCAAATTAACGGTATTAACCAAGGTAACACGCAGGGTGGTACCGCCCAATGGTGCAGTATCAAGCTCAACGGCAAGCAGGTGCTGGGTCCCAACTCTGGTGATGTGAACCTCAACGGCTGTGTAGACGATGCTGACCTGCTCACCGTGCTTTTCAACTTCGGGACTGGTTGCGGTAACTAAACCCCGTTGACCTCCGCAGGGGGTATCACACAGATACCCCCTGCCTGATTACCGACGAGCGATGAGCAAGCGTAGAGTCACTTTGGAGGATGTGGCGAGGCGTGCGGGTGTGTCGAAGGTGACGGTTTCGAACATCCTGAACAACCGCCCGACCGCCGTGCCGATTAGCGAGGCGACCCGCCAACGGGTGTTAGCGGTCGTGCGCGAGTTAGGCTACTACCCGAATGCGGTGGCGCGTGCCCTCGCCCGCAAGCGTACCGACACGGTTGCGGTCGTCCTTCAGTTCCCCGCTATTTTTCAGGGCTGGTCGGGCTTCACCAACGAGCTGATGCATGGCGTTTCCGATAAGGCAATTGAGCTGGGCTACGACATCATGCTCCACACACGCTCCCAGCCCACGGTGGAATCGGAGGCGCAAGCGCTCATGGATGGGCGCGTGGACGGTGCGCTCCTGCTACGCGACTACGATGACCCCTTATCCGACCTGCTGGCGGAACGCGAGTTCCCTCATGTGCTCTTTTTCACCCGCAGTCGGCGCGAGGATGTCTTCTGGGTGGACTGCGACCATATCCATGGGGCGCGATTAGCAGTGGAGCACCTCATTCAGCAAGGACATCGGCAGATTGCGCACCTTGCAGGTTCGCCCAGCGCGCTCAGTGCCCGTGAACGCCTTCGTGGCTACCGCCTTACGATGGAGGCACACGGGCTGGAGGTGCGCTCTGAGTGGATTATCCTGCCGAAGCCCGACGGCACGGAATGGGAACATCTTGCCCAACTGCTTCAACGCCCGGATCGCCCAACCGCACTTTTCGCTTGGAGCGATGAGTCGGCTCTGCGCGTGCTCAACCTTTGCAGTGAACTCGGATTGAAAGTACCCGATGACCTTGCACTCATCGGCTTCGACTCGACCCAGATATGCGAACACACTCAACCCCCGCTGACCAGCGTACGTCAGCCCATCTATCAGATGGCGTCGGATGCCTTGGAGATACTGGTCAAACTCATTCGCGGGGAAGCACCAAGCGAACGCACGCGAATCTATACCCCTACCCTCGATATTCGGGGGTCGTGTAGGTAGGTGAACAAACCCTATGAAACAGGAACTGGACCCCAAGATTGCGATTGGCATTATCGTGGTATTGGTGCTGATTGTGGCGGGCGTCTACTACTTTTTCTTCCGCACGCCCTCAGGCGAGCTAACGCCCGAACAGGCAGGTGTGGGGAAACCAGTGCGTCCAGGGGAACTTCCGCCTGGCACACCACCCCCACCTTGGGCATCCCCCCAATAAGGAGGTTGAACCTTATGCGCAAGCAAGGCTTCACACTCATCGAGCTGTTGGTCGTGATAGCGATTATTGCCATTCTGGCGGCGATTCTGTTCCCTGTGTTTGCACAGGCACGCGAGTCGGCACGATTGACTGCATGCCTAAACAATCATAAACAGACCGGTCTCGCTATTCTTCAATATGCGGATGACTTTGACGAGCATTTCCCTCCTCGACGCGACTATCTGAACCCGAACTTCCAAGAGAATGTGTGCCGAAACTGGAAACACCTTGTGACCCCCTACATCAAAAATAGTGATGTCTTCCGCTGTCCGACGAACCCCGCTGCACGGGTACCCGACGATGCGGCAGACCCCAACTACTGCCCAGCCAATCTTCAGCAGACCCCTCGGTTTATGCGAGGCTACTTCTACTATCGTCCCTTCTTCCTCTCCAGTTTCCCACCCGGCTCTCCCGGCTGGTGGGCTGGAGCAGGGGGCTACTCCCAAGCGCGGATTGCCTATCCTGCTACCGCGCTCCTCATAGGCGAGAACAAGGATGTCTACCCCGACTACGGTCCATGGATGGCCTACTATCGCCCTGGTCAGTGGGGCAACGAGGGCTACAGCAACTGGAGCGCACGCCACCGAGGAAGTGAAGTTCACACCACGATTATTTTTGCCGACGGACATGTAAAATATCATCACTGGGAGCAGACCTGCTACAACATCAACCCGAACAACACGAACATGTGGCAGTTTAATTGCCGAAACCCCAGCGACATCACCAATGGCAACCCGAATATCAACTGGCTGAACACTTTCTGCTACACCCTGCTGCAACGAGTGCCTTGTCCCAACTAAGGGGAGTGGGGGTTCTTACTCCCTGCCCCTCTCCCACTGGGAGAGGGGAATTTTACTGTATTCCGCTTCTTTTGATGATGGAGGCTGACTCAGGTGGAAGGTTGCTATGGATACCAAAACACTGTTAGAACAACTGGCGAAACGGGCGTTTGACTTTTTCTGGAACGAGACTCACCCCGAATCGGGGCTGACGAAAGACCGCGCCAACAACTATGAGCGCGATGCGTTCCATGTGTCGAGCATCGCCGCCAGCGGATTCGCACTGGCGAGCCTACCCGTAGCGGTAGAGCGCAACTGGGTGTCGCGTGCCCAAGCGCTCAAGCGTGCCCAGCAGATGATGGAAGGGCATCTCCAGTTGGAACACCAGCACGGCTGGCTCTATCACTTCATCCACTGGGAAACAGGCAAGCGCGAATGGCAGTGCGAAATCTCTTCTATCGACACAGGGCTGTTCGTGATGGGTGCGCTGATCGCAAAAGAGTATTTCCGCGACCCCACGCTCAGCAAACTGGTAGACCGCTTCTACGAGCGGATGGACTTCCTCTGGATGCTGACCGATGGAGGAACAAAACCCCAAGAGCGCACCCTCGGACATGGGTGGAAACCTGAAACGGGCTTTCTATCTGCGCGATGGAACGACTATTGCGAACACAACTTCTTATATCTCTTGGCATTAGGCTCTCCCAGCACCCCCATCCCCGCTGAATGTTGGGATGCTTGGAAACGCCCACTGGTACGCTACAAAGGATACGAACTGTTGGTGGGCGGACCCCTGTTTATGCACCAGATGAGCCACGGCTATATCGACTTTCGTGGAAAACGCGACCGTTTGGGCTATAACTACTGGGTCTCCTCGCGCAATGCCACGCTTGCTCAAATCGAGTTCTGCGGAGAGCATGCCGACCAATATAAAACCTACGCACACGGAGTGTGGGGGCTGACCGCTTCCGATGGACCTGATGGCTATCGGGGGTATGGCGCGCCCGGCTGGGTCGAACACGATGGCACAGTTGCTCCAACCGCCTCCATCACCTCCGTGATATTCACCCCAGAAGAGAGCATTCGCACCATCAAGACCATTTACGACCTTTATCATCCCCGACTGTGGGGACGCTACGGCTTCGGTAATGCCTTCAATGTCGACCGCAACTGGTGGGATAAGGAGGTTATCGGGATCGATCTGGGGATGATGCTGAATGCGCTGGAAAATCATCGCTCTGGGCTTATCTGGTCGCTCAGTGCGAAAATCCCTGCCATCCAGCGCGGGTTAGAGAAAGCGGACTTTCGGGCGGTTTCCGAAGATGAGAACCGTGCTCCTGTGAGAAAGACAACCTAAACCCACGCTCGCATCACCAACAGCGCGGTAATCAGCAGGTTCCAGCCCAAAGTTTGAGGCTCCTTATTGCGCCACACATTCTGCCAGCAAAACCGCCCAAAGGGGTTGGCATAGCGACGCAAAGGGAGAAGCGTTCCCACCTCTTGACGGTACTCGGCATGTTCAGGAAACAAGAATTGCAGGCGACGCTCCTCCATCACAATCGCACTGCCATACAGCAGAAGCGCATAACTGCCCATTACTACCCCCCACGGAATCCAGCCGACAAGGGTACACCAGCCCGCCAACACCAACAGCATGCCTAAATACAGGGGATGACGCACATAGGCATAGGGTCCCGCTGTGATGAGCCGTTGGTTCTTCTCTAAATAGCCTACAGACCAGAGACGAAACAGACTGCCCGCCAGCACGAGCATCAGCCCGATGGGCATTGCGCTCACCGATGGCTCTGCAAGCGCTACCATCAGCAGGGGAACCGGTAGAAACAGCCGGCTGCGCTTGCGCCCAATCCACACCAGAACGGCTTCTAACCCGCGGGCGGTGGCGTCGATTCGGTCAAGTAGTGCGCGATCCACGCTGGAGCCTCCCATAAGTCTTCTCCCTCGCCAAGTATGTGCCGAATCCGCTGAAACGCGGATATCTGCGCGTGGTAGACATCACCTTTTCGAAGCAGTTCCAACAGATAGGGTTTCAAATGGGCAGGAGTCGCTTCTTGCTGAATGAATTCGGGCACCACTTTCTCGCCCAGTATGAGATTAGGTAAGCCTATCATCTGCAGAGCGAGCTGGCGCCTGCGCAAGCGATACTCCAAATGCATCAGCGGGGAACCCCGATAGACGATGAGCATCGGGGTATTCAGCAGTGCCGATTCTAAGGTCGCCGTACCTGAACAGATAACCGCACAGTCCGAATGGGCAAGCAAATCCCATACGGGGCGCGTCTCGGTTGGCACCCACTGCCACGAGCCTTCCGACCAGAGTTGGTGGATATAGTCAGGAGTGAAGTTGGGCGCAATCGACAGCACGAACTGTGCCTCAGGAACCTGTTCTAATATCTCGTCGGCAAGGCGTGCAAAGAGGGGCGTATGCGCGGAGACCTCATGATGACGACTTCCTGGCAAAAGCGCAATAATCGGGCGGTCTGGGGTTATCCCTACCCGCTCGCAAAATGCTTCTTTGGTCTCAGCAGGGCGTGCCAAGCGCAAAAGCGGATGGACAATCTGAACAGCCCGTGCCCCCATCGCCTGCAGAAGCTCTGCTGACCAAGCGAAGGGCGTGAGAATCCAGTCCGCCACCTTCGGGAGGTCGGCACCCTGACGCTCGCGACGCCAACTGCCAGGCGGAATATAGTAGACCACTGCGTAGCCCTTCTGCTTCGCCCATCGGCACAGAGGCACATTGAAGGCTCCGAAATCGATGGGCACCAATAGGTCGGGATGCAGGGTCTGAAGGGTGCGCTTGAGTCGTTGGAAGGCGCGCAACACTTGAGGCACTTTCCGAAGCGACTGGACAACCCCAATAGCGCCCCACGATTGGCTATCCGCAATCAATCGGACGCCCGCCTCGCGCATGCGTGCCCCGCCTACACCCCAAATCTCTACCGTGCGCAGTTGGGCGCGGAGATGGCGTGCCAAATCGGCACCATAAAGGTCTCCCGACGCCTCCCCTGCCACAATCACCACACGCCGACCCTGACCGCCCTTATCGAGTTCCACAACTGTCCCGCCTAAAATCGCTTTATTTGCGCGAGGGCTGGTCTAAAAAGCGTCCGTTGCGTCCCAAACGAGTCTGTTCCACGAACTGGATGAGGTGTTCCAGTTCGGGCACCATCGGTATCTCGGCGCGGATGCGCTCGATGGCTTGAGACAGGTTGAGGTTGGCAAAGAACATGAGCCGACAGGCGGTTCGCAGGGCGTTTCGGGTCTCTTCGGGGGTGCCAGCGCGCCGAAGCCCCACGATATTGACCCCACGCACCTCCGCGGGGTTGCCCTCCACAATCAGATAGGGGGGCACATCGCGCACGATGCGCGACATCCCGCCCACCATCGCCAGCCGTCCAATCCGTGTGAACTGGTGAATGCCTGTCATGCCACCGAGGTTCGCGCCATCTTCTATAACGCAGTGCCCGCTCACTCCCACTGAGTTCGCCATCACCACCTCATCGCCCACACGACAGTTGTGCCCGATGTGCACATACGCCATCAGGAAGCAGTTGTTGCCGATGCGCGTCTCTTGCTCTTCACCGCTGGCACGGTGGAGCGTGACATATTCGCGTATCAGATTGCCATCTCCAATCCGAAGGTAGGTGCGCTCGTGCTTGAACTTGCGGTCTTGTGGGGGTGCGCCCAGTATTGCCCCATGATAGATATGGTTATTTTTGCCGATGAAGGTGTTCTCTTCGATTATCACATGCGCTCCCAGCGTAGTGCCCGAATCGATCACCACATTCGGACCGATGATGCAGTAGGGACCGACCTCCACATCTTCGGCGAGCTCGGCTTTGGGATGCACCACCGCTGTTGGATGAATCGTTGCCATCGTTTTCCCTCACGGTTCGGGCACTGTCGAAACCCTTTCCTGTTGATTCGGCGACTCAGCAGACAGAAAGGGTGGTGGGGGCGACAGAAATCGTTCGGGGTCAAGAATGGCGAAACTCATTTCGGCTTGGGCAACTATCTCACCGTTGACGCGCGCCACAGCCCGCACACGCCCTACTTCGCGCCTCATCCAGAGCATCTCCACCTCGGAGATGAGCGTATCGCCGGGCACCACTGGGCGTCGGAAGCGCACATCGTCCAGTCCTGCCAACAAGATGCCCTTCCCCTTGCCATAGATTTCGGGCATGGTCATGACCATCACGCCCCCTACCTGTGCCATCGCTTCCACTATCAGCACGCCTGGCATGATGGACTTTATAGGGAAATGTCCCTCAAAGAAGCTCTCATTCGCCGTCACATTTTTTAGCCCGACAGCCCGCTTGCCCGGCTCCAGCTCCAAGATACGGTCCACCAGCAGGAAGGGGTAGCGGTGGGGCAGCAGTTGGCGTATCTGCTCTACATCCAAAACCCATTCAGCCATCGTGCTCCTCCTTGTTCGGTATAAAATGCTCCAGCACCGATGCGGTTTCGCGTGCCAACTCCCGATTGATACCGTGCCCTGGCATGAACACCACCAGTTGAAACCTGCACAGGCACGCCCCGCAGAGCATCAGGTCGCCCAGACAATCCAGCAGTTTGTGCCGAAGCGGTTCGTCCCTGAAACGAGCGGTATTATGATACCCGTTTTCGTCCAACACGAGGGCATTTTCAAGGCTTCCGCCCAGAGCCAAGCCCTGCTGGCGCAGCGCCTCCACCTCTTGCAGAAAGCCAAAGGTGCGCGCAGGCGCAATCTGAGCGCGGTAGTCGCCCAAGGCGAAGACCCCCACCTGATAATGGAACGGGGGTGGTAGCGTGATGGAGCCGATAGCGGTCTCTTCACCGGGCAACAGCACGAGCAAGCGTTCGCCCTGCCTGACCGAGACCGCCGTCGGAAGCGGAATCTGAGGGCATTCTGGACAGGGCAGTAGCCCTGCCGACTCTAACACTTCCACAAACGGAAGCGCGCTCCCGTCCAGAATCGGCACCTCTTGCCCTTCCAGCACCTCAATCACTGCGCTCCCCATCCGTAGCGCCCACATCGCTGAGAGCAGATGTTCCACCGTGCTGAGGGTGGCTCCCTCGTGTGCTAATACGGTAGCGCGACGGGTATCCACCACATAGTCCCACCGAGCAGGGAACTGCCTATTACCGATACGCACCGTAATCTGCCCCCCTTCTGAGGGGTGAATGCGGATTCGTGCAGGTTCCCCTGTGTGAAGCCCGACGCCCTGAATATCAACGGCTGACCTGAGCGTGTTAGCGAGGGGGAGTGCCACGCGGTTCTGCCTCCTCTTCTTCAACATCGTAGAGAATTCCTGAACAGCCTTGTGCCTCGTATCGATCCTCGCCTTCGCGTGTGGAAAGCACCACCACCTGACACTGGAGCCGAACCCGGTCTGGTTCCTCAAGAAGCACCTCGCGCAAGGTCAGTTGCTCTGTGTTCTGGTCGTACTCTCCCTCTTTTGCGATAAGGGTACGAATGCGTCCATCAGGTAGCCGTTGGGTCGCCTTGATTCCGCCTCGCAGGTAGGCTATCTTCTTGCGGTAGAAGTACTCGATTTCACCACACTCCACATCGATAGGATAGCGCTTGGCTTCCTCAAGCTCGGTTTCCTCTTCAGTGGGCGGTTCGGTGCGTTGGGGTTTGAGGCGCATGCGCACTTGTTCGTTCAGGATGGCGCGCTTCTGGTTCTCAGCGTACCAGATTTGCAACTTTCTACCGAGGATTTCGATGCGCGGGTCTTCGAACCGAAGGTCGCCTGTGGCGAGGATATATTTTTTGCGCTGTTCCTCACGGGCGGAAGGGGCGTAGGCGGTCGAATCGCCATCTCGGAAGCGCAGTTCGCGGATGGTGCGCACATCCCCTGTTCCTGTGGCGCTTGCGAACCCTATCTCCACTTCGCGCTTTTGCTTGTCTTGTGTCTGAACCTGAATGCGGAAGTGCCCGCGCCCGACCGTAACTGTGCCCGAACGCATCTCCCAGTGCAGGTTCTCTGCAGTTCCTGACCCCTCGTCCCACTCGAACTCCAAAAGCACGGGCACTTCCAGATAGCGACGGTATAAGTCCCAAGTGAGCCAAGCGGTTTTCACACGCATGGGTTGCTCGATAAGGGGGGTACGCAAAAGGTTAAGTTGGGGATTGCCCGTGACATGGAAGCGTCGTGCAGGCTGATTGTAGGTAATCTCGCGTGCGGAAGCGGTAGCGACAAGGTTGCCCTCTTCATCGTAGAAGTGGGCAGATTGTAGATTTTGGGCGCGCCACAGGATGCGATTGCGGTCTACGGTCAGTCGCTCGATTTTGAGCGTGGCTACCACTCGGTTTCCCTCTCTTAGGGTGAGGGTTGGGGTCTCCATCAAGAGTTCGACATCCTGAAGACCCGATTGCGCCAGCCGACGGGCAAAGCGGGCAAAGGGGTCTTGTTGGCGAATCGATTCGATGCTCCACAGGAGCGCAACGCCCCCTAAGAGGAACAGGCTGATGCGCAGAAGAGGGAGCCATCCGCTTCGGCGGAGGCTCCCCTCCCTCTCAAGGCGTTCAGGGGCATTGTTCATCCACAGGTGGGGGTGGAAAGAGTTGGCTGTTCGGATACAGCTCCACGCGCCCGAGATCAATCACCTCCAACGGACGCAAATCCACAGCGGGGGCTATCAAACACGCAGCAAGCGTGTTCGGGGTATCAGGGAGCTGAACAACACGCTCGATGTTCTGGGCAGACACATGCTTCACCACAGCGGTATATCCGTCGGGTCGCTTAATCCAGATGCCCCGTACCTGGAGGTTGTTGGGCAGATTGCGAATCACAAAATCGCCTTCTCGTAGGTCGCTCTTGATACTCCTGGCTATGTTGAGCGAGATTTCGTTGGGGCTGGTGGTGGTACCGCCAACCACTCGGCGCCACGGGAGCGTCCCTTGGTCGGTCACAAAATAGACTTCGACTCCGGGGATGCGTCCTTTCGTGTGCGCATCGATGACGCGCAAGACGGCGATTCGTTCGTTAAGCACTACCGTCTGACCGCCCTGCGCCCCACCACCGGAGCCGCACCCGTTCAGCAACAGAAGCGCAACGCAAGCGATTCCTAACCCTATCGTCCACAGTTTCATTCGCCTATTATGCCTCCTCGAACACTCTATTCTACCTTTTAGACGCCTCTCCTGCTACAGAAGTTACGGAACCTTCGCATTTGCGACTTGGAACTGCACTTCTACCTTGCGTATCCCTGCTCCTTGAAGCAGGTGCGTCAACTGCTCCACTGCGTTCTGACGCGCGAGGGCGAGCAAGCCACCCTGCAAAGCCGACTCTTGTGCCTCTTGGAGGGCTTGCTGGCGTGCCCGACTCTCTATATGACGGTCTGGACGAAGGGTCAGAAGCCCCCTTCGACGGTCATAGACCCGCGTCTCGCTCTCCTGAAGATGGACGCTGAAAATCTGCGGGGGTGGGAGAAACAGGATGACCTTATCCCCTTGAACCTGGATATGCTCTGGGCGTGTATGGGAGAGGTCGATACCTGCAATTGCCTCCGCACGTGCTATCAGAAGCACACGCTCACCCACGAGCCAGCTGGGCAGCTGGGTAGACGAGCGTACCTCGATCACATGGGTGGTCGTCTGGCGCGCCGTTTCCAAACGACTTAGCGGTTGGAGACGCTCAATAATCACTGCAGGGCTGGGAATCGTCTGATAGCACGGCGTGAACCAAGCCACCCGCATCACAAGGGAAGCCGAAAGCCATAATAGCCCCCCAATCACCACAACTCCTATTCCCGTCTTCCATACACTAGGACGCAACAGCCTCCGTGCTCCATAAAGCCACCACATACCCTAAGTGTACCCTGAACAGCGCTCGTGGTATAATTTGCAAGGATGCCAAAGACAATCCCTTCACTAAGGTTGTCAGTACCTCTTCGCAAGGACGAGCATGGGATTCTGCGAGTGGGCAACACAAGAATTCCACTTGCGACGGTTCTTACCGCTTTCCAGCAGGGGCTTAGCCCAGAAGAGATTGTAAGCGAATATCCTACCCTCAAGGTGGAGGATGTATACGCAATCATTGCGTATTACCTCCGTTATCGCCAGCAAATAGACCGCTATCTTGAGCAAATTGCTCACGAGTCGGAAGTGTTTTTCGCCGAATATGAAAAGAAATATTCTATCGCGTCTTTGCGCCAAGAGTTATTGAGAAGGCACTCAGAAAAGAAAGGTAAAACATGAAAATTGCAGTGGATGAGAACCTTCGCTCTGCAATCGTGCGTGGACTTTCTCGTCGATTACCCCATTTAGATATGGTGACCGTTCAAGAAGCAGGCTTAGTAGGTGTTAGTGATGATCAGATATTAGAGTGGTGCACCCAAGAAGGCAGAGTTCTTATCACGCATGATGCTCTTACGATACCTAAGCACGCAAGTGAGCGCATTTATCACGGGTTAGAAATGCCAGGTGTGATTATTGTGCCCCAGCAAATGGATACTGGAGAAGCAATCGAGCAGTTATGCATAGTTATCGAGTGTTCATTAGAAGGAGAGATGGAGGGGCGTATTTTGCGTTTGCCGTTGTGAGAGGGTCACCCAAAACAAATTCTCCCCAATAGTGTAGGGCGGTCCACTCCTGTGGTGGAGGGATAGGAAGCAGGCTCCCCGCGCAGATAGCAATCTGCCAATACTGCAAACGCAATCGCCTCTTTATAGTCAGGGTCTATACCGAACTCATCGGAGGTAGAGAGAACGATGGGAGCGAGGTGGGCGCGCAAGCGTTCCATCAATACGGGGTGATGCACCCCACCTCCCGAGGCGATCACACGCTGTACAGGTACTTGAGGGAGTACCCACCTCTGGAGTGCATCGGCTATCGTAAGAGCGGTAAACTCCACAAGCGTGGCGCACCAGTCCTTCAAACTACGATTTCCAAAAATATTCAACAGCTGATACCAAAACTCAGCCCCAAACTCCTCGCGCCCTGTCGACTTGGGAGGGGGCTTCTTGAAATATTCATGCTCCATTAGAAAATAGTGAAGCATCTCCTGCATTACCTGTCCGCGTCGGGCGAAATGCCCGTCCTTGTCGTAGCACTCTCTGCCGTTCGTGTAGTGATAGACTGCACAGTTGATGAGCGCATTACCAGGACCTGTGTCAAAGGCGAGAATCTGCTCTGGAGGGCTATTAGCGGGCAGGATGGTGAGATTGGCAATCCCGCCGATGTTGAGCGTAGCACGATGTTCATAGGCATCTCTCAGCAGGAGCCAATCGACAAACGGCACGAGGGGCGCGCCTTGCCCTCCGAACGCCATATCACGCGTGCGAAAATCCGCCACTACGGGCACACCCGTCCGCGCATAGAGAACCTCAGGCTGACCAATCTGGAGGGTGTTGCGAAGCGGCTTCCCTAAAAAGGTGAGATGAGGTGCATGCCAAACGGTCTGCCCATGCGAGCCGATGAAGTCTACTTGGACAGTGGGATTGCGCTGGATAAGGGTAAGCGCTACCTCCGCAAATCGCTCGCCCAGATAAGCGTCCAGCGCAACGAGCGGTTCGAGGTCCCCCCTTCCAATAAGCCGATGAAGCGCATCGACCTCTTGTTTGGTGTAGGGGCTGTAGAAGGTATCTATCGTGCGTACGGTACGCTCGGCGCCTTCCCCTTCTATTGCGACCAGCGCGCCATCGATACCGTCCATCGAAGTGCCCGAGATTAACCCAATCGCATAGCGCACAGGCTGCTGTCGGATGGTCTCGAGCCATTCCAAGAGTGCCCTATTCATGGGGGAACTTATAGCCTGTGATTTTCGTCTATAGGCAAAGGACAGAGCCCAGCCTGCATCTCTCAGGGGGCAGGCAGAACAAGGGTACAACCCGGAAAGGAGAAGCAAAGGGTAACTGCCTGCCTGCCCTTTCTCATGATACCTCATTTCGAGTTCTAAAGAGACCTCTCACTAAGGCAGGTACAATTCCTTACTATGCGCCGAGAGCCTGTATTTGCGATTGTAGGTCGCCCCAATGTAGGCAAGTCCACCCTGTTCAATCGTCTGATTGGTCAGCGGGTGGCAATCGTAGAGGATACACCGGGCGTCACCCGCGACCGCCTTTATGGCGAGGGGGAGTGGCTCGGTCAGCCCTTTGTGGTGGTGGACACAGGCGGTATCCTGTTCGGGGAAGATGACCCGCTGATTGAGCAGGTGCGAATACAGGCACAGGTAGCCGTTCACGAAGCAGATTGCGTATTCTTTCTGGTGGATGCCCGTGAGGGATTGACCCCTGCCGATGAGGAGGTGGCTGAGCTCTTGCGCAAAGGGGGCAAACCCGTGCTCCTGTTGGTGAATAAAGCGGACAATCCCCAGCAGTGGGAGCAACAGCGCGCCGAGTTTTTCCGACTGGGGCTGGGAGAGCCAATCCCCATCTCGTCCATTCACGGGCACAATATTGCAGAGGTGTTGGAACAGGCTTTCGAGACCCTCCCCAGCGCGCCTGCCCCTGAGACAGAGGAAGAGGGGTTGGAACCTGTGCGGATTGCGATTGTAGGACGTCCGAATGTGGGCAAGTCGTCGCTATTGAACGCTATCTTGGGTGAACCCCGTGCAATCGTGAGCGAAATCGCAGGCACCACCCGCGACACCTTAGATACCCCCTTCACTTGGAAGGAGCAACCCGTGATATTGGTGGATACCGCAGGTATCAAGCGACCAGGCAAAGTGCAGGGCTCGCTGGAGTATTATGCCCAGCTGCGCGCTGAGCGTGCCCTTCAGCGCACCGATGTTGCACTCGTGGCGGTCGATGCGCAAATTGGGCTGACGCATGGCGACCGCCGAATTGCCCAACTTGCCGAGCAGGCAGGACGTGCCCTTGTGTGGGCTATCAACAAGTGGGACCTTGTGGAGCCACCCAACGGCAACCTCACGAAAACAACCCCTGCCAAACGCGACTTCATCCGCATGGTGCGCCAATCGGCAAAAGGGTTGGACTATGTGCCTGTGGTGTTCGTGTCGGCTCTGTTGGGCAAGGGGATAGAGGCGCTGCTCGATACCGCGATGACGGTGGCAGACTTCCATAGCATGCGGGTCGGCACAGGGGAGCTGAACCGCCTGATTGCAGAGGCAGTGTATGAACGTCCCTATTCCCGCAAGGGCAAGTTGCTCAAAATCTACTACGCCACGATGGCGGAGGTACGCCCGCCTACCGTGGTGCTGTTCGTGAACGACCCTGAGATCGTCCACTTCTCCTACCTTCGCTATCTTGAGAATGTTCTACGCAAGCGCTATGAGTATGTGGGTACGCCCATACGGTGGGTCGTGCGCCACGCCCATGAGGAAGCGAAAAAATCATAGGAAGTGGAGATAGAGAAAAGACTTTTTTGAACTATCTCGACAGAAGTAGACTCCACCGATTAACACCATCGCACACAGGTACGCCCACCAATCGCCCCAACGCACATAAAGCGACTGCACCGTGAGCGGGGCAATCGCTTCGGTCTGCACCGCGTACCGACCTTGGGGCAGCTCAGAACGCCTTCCCGATGGGCTATAGAATCCACTCACTCCGAGTGGAGAGACACGCGCCACCCACCGACGCGTCTCCACGGCGCGCAACGCACAGTAATCGGCAAACATCTGGCGAAAGTAGGGATGCCCCAGCCACCAATCGTTCGTGAGTACTGCCAGCCACTGTGCCCCCGCCCGTACCTGACCACGCGCTATCCACCCGAACACGCTCTCCACACAGATTATCGGACCGACGCACCCCTCCTCAGGGCTTCCCAAGCACTGAAATGTACCCCCTCGATCGATAGACCGCTCGCGGGTGATACCCAACAGTCTCAGCCATCCTCTTCCAAAGGCGGGAAGCACTTCGGTAAACGCCATCCCCTTCACTTTGTTGTAGTATGCCAACTGGTCGTTTGAGGCAACCCAGACTGCGGAGTTCCACGCCCGATGCACCTCGCTCCGGGAGGCTCCAAAAAGGATTTCTAACTGGTTTGCGTCGCTGAGCGAACGCCACCAATCCAACACTTGCGCTTCCTCCTCTTGGTCATAATGATTAATCTGCTCAAACGATTCGGGTAGGATAGCCCACTTCGCTCCCTGACGGCTCGCCTCCGCAAGGGCTTTCTCAACTTGCAACTTCTGCCCCTTCTCGTAGTAGACCTGTGAGAAAATCCATGTTTCCACTTGCAGTACCGCTACTGGTAAGGTACGCGGGAACCGCTCATAGTACTGATAGCCCCACATTCCGTAAGCAAGCCAGCTGATTGCTGTTAGGGCAAGCACACCACCCTGCCACGCCCTGCGCTCAGCAGCCCAGACCACGAGAAGGGCGTTCCAGAACACTATCAACCACTCCACCAGCCACATACCACCAAGTTCAGCAGGCTGTATCAAGAGCGGGGCGCGCACCGCACCCAAGCTCACTCCCCAAGCAATCCCGATCGCCCCTAAACTGCGGAGCCAACTGATTGCCGTCCAGAAGCACGCCACGCCAAACGCCCACATTACACCCCGCCATTTCAGGTGTCCTGCCAGCCAACCGATTAGGGCATAAGAGGCACAAAACCATAGCAAGGCAACCGTCCAACTGATGCCTGACACCCAATCGCTTGCAGTGTGCCGAGAGAAAGCAGAGAGGGTATGCCAAAATCCTACAACCCCCAGTACTGCCGTCCACCAGAAGCCGTGCCAACCTGGTCTTTCCTGTTGATACCATATCCATAGCAAAGGTGTGAGCGCCACCAGAAGAAGCCAACTCCAGCCAAGTGGCGGGAATGCTAAGGCACAAAGCACTCCACTTACCCCAACCAGAACGATCGGTCTCATCGCGATTGGCAGGTGTCAAAACCCCCACTCGGTCGGTTCGGACAACGATAACACGCACGCCCATCCACACGCCTATCGGCTATCCCCATCAGCACCGCTTCACAAAACTGCCCGCCATCGTAGTATGCGCCCACTTCGAGAATGCAGTATTGGGGTGCTGTGCCACCATCTCCTCGTGACACAGTTCCGTATCCTTGTCGCGCCTTCACCTTGCGAGCCGAGCCATCTACAAAGCTGGCGTGAAATCCGCCCTGATGACGCCCCTGAACATAGGGCAGTAAGTCCGTGCCGATTACCGAATCAAAAAAGAGCGCGGTTTCAGGGGGAAAGGGGATTTGGGCGTGGCTAATCGGTGGGTGGAACTCGTTGCGCCCCACCACACGGGGTAGGTCGCCCAGTTCAAATACGCACCAGTTCGCCATATAGCTGGTGAGCCGAAAGCCACGAGCAGGGCATAACCGAAACCGCCGTTCCACAAGCCGATAGACATCGGTGGGTGAGCCGTCGGAGGGGCACTGGAGAATACGCGCCTCTTTCACATACGGCTCAATCTCGTGATAGAGGGTCAGGAAGCAGGGTTGTCCTTCAGGGTCTGTGCTGAAGTAGCCTGCAAGTGGGTAGAAGTCGTCCCAGTCGGGGAGATACATCAGGGTGCTTTGGGTGAGTTGACGCAGGTGAGAGAGGCACTTGGGAGCGCGTCCCCGTTCGCGCGCCTCAGCGATAACAGGGAACAGAAGCGCCGCTATCAGCGCGATAATCCCCAACACAACCAGCAGTTCGACCAGTGTATACCCGCGCTTCATTTTCGTTTTTGCCGATAATAAAGATACCCAGCTAAGCCGAAGAGGATGGCGGCGGGTAGGAACATCCAGAGCGAGTAGCGTCGGGCAGGGTCATCAGGGGGGATAAGGTGTCCTTGCTGGTAGGCAAGTTGTTGAAGTTCCGCCTCACTCGGAAGACGACCTGACCAAGGATAGACTACAGCTTGATCATCAGAACCAAAATGGGCAGAATACCTAAGATCCCAAAAAGCCTCATAGTCGAGCAAGCGATAGTCGGCAACAGGCACGCCAAGCGGTATCTCAATCTCACCCTTGTAATCGCCAATACTTGTCAAGATGTATTTAGAAATCACCCGAATGAATGTTCTTCCGTCCGTCGCCGAATTTCTTATGACTTCTTCAACAACGACTTCCGAGGGAAAGGCATGACCCCGCAGGCTGGTTGTGTTTGTGACCTTAATGGTTTTGCTAAAACCAGGTCTGCCAAACTCGCACAAGATAGGGAGGGCATCTCTCTTACGAATCTCAACTTTCCAGTGAATATTTGAAAAGCGGGAGCTGAAAAAAATAATCCATTTGTCTTCTTGCGCTTTTACCTGTTCTACCTTGTATGAAGCAAGCTGTATTGGGTCTAAACCAGCAAGAAACACTAACATTATCGGATATAAAAGTGTTCTATTTCCAACAGGATCAAAATATGCGCAATGACCCCTGCATTTATAGACATAATGGAAAGTAGGCGAAATCGAGAAGATTGCATAGTTCGAGACGAAATGTATAACCTCCTCTTCTTGTTTATCTGTTTCTTCTGTAATCACATTTCCTTTGTCGGTCACAATCTTACTGGATATTGCTTGGCGCCTTATCAGCAGGGTATCTGAATGCAAGCCTATTTGAAGTTTTGATCTACTATGAGTCTCCACGAAAACAGCTCCATCGCCTGGTATTCGTTTTCTTACAAGCGCTGGATTTACATACTGTATTGATTCGATCGTATAGGTCAGGAGAGTACTGTCAAGTAATTCCCTGCGGATATGTAGTTGTTTAGTGAGATCGTTTGGAACCGATTGATAATCTTGAGCCGAAGATTCACGAAAAGCGAAAATACACAAAATAATAATATAAAACTTTTTCATGTTCGCTCTCCTCTTTCACCTTAGTTTAACCCCTGCTCCTACGATAGTGGAGCAGGGGTAATACGAATTATGGCGAAAAACAGCCTACGCATATGCGAGTTGAGAAACTACGACCCTCACCTATAGGTCTGTCTAATACACAAACGCATCCAGTTCCTGATCTATTATTATGACAGAAACCTGAATAAACCCGTGTTCTAACATCTTGCTGTACTGTTCCTTCGCAGGTGTAAGGTCGTTCTCCGTCAACACAGGACTCTCGGATTCCAACTTCTGCAGTGCACGTCCCATTACAGTTTGAATCGCAGTTGGAAAGGTTTGTCGCGAAAACATGTTGGAAGTTACTTCTGCATACCCTATCGCAACTGGCAAACACTTTGTCTGGTTGAATTGCCCAGAAAAACATAGCTACTGCAGCCAGAATTGCCATAGTTCTACATGCGTTGCTCATGATTCTCCTCCCTGTCGATTGGTAGATCCAGAGACCTCGACAACCTCATACCGAATCGAGACGCGCTCACGCCAACTGTAGCGCCCATCTCGGACTATCAGATACACCTTCTGCTCTTGCCGACCAACAGGACTTCTACCAGTGTCTACCCGAACCCACATACGAAACCCTGTCATCGGCAAGAGACGACGCGGAACTTCAGCCGTCGTGCAACCGCAGGTCGGTTCTTTGGATAGCTCCAGGGGCCTCCCACTCGGATTATACACCCAAACCGAGTGTTCTAACACTGAGCCACGCTGAACCTTTCCGACATCGTGCGTCGCACCAAACAGCCACAGGCGCTCTCCCTCCGAGTAACGCTCGGCATAGCCAATCACAAAGAGCCATGCCAGCGCAAGCCCGAAGTACGCTCCACCAAGCAGGCGCATCGCCGTCAAGCGCACTTTCGGCATGCTGTCGTGCCTCCTACATCTAATTACCACTCAGCCCACCGATTTTATTCACTCATTCACGATTTTCCCCTGCTTCGACCCAAAAACAAGCAGGAATCTCCAAAAGCACCAAGAATCTTGGTAGCCGAGGTGTTCAGCGATGGAGCTACTTTTCAGAGAAGGGAACGAAAATGACCACTTCGGCTGTTCTTTTTTATCACAAAATACATCGGGGGGGGGGTGATAACGCCTATCCCGATGTCCCTGCCGTTGTCTTAGACAGCGCACGCTATGCCTGCTACCTCCTCGACCGCTACGGCTCGTTGCGTGCAGACCACCGTGAAGAGACGTTTCAGGTCGCTTTGGTCTCCGCTTGGGAAGTTTATGCCCAATCGGAGGGCGAAGTGGAGTATCGCACCCTCTGCCAGCACACTTGGAACGCCTTGCGACGGTGGTGGCGTCAGGAGCAGAGTTGGTATGCACGCACGGTCGGTTTAGAGCAACCCGACGAGGACGGGGAATGGCAACCAGTGGAGTTCGTAGACCCCACCTGTGAAGCGGTCTATGCGAACGCTCTGCTTCGTGTGGAGATAGAGAGGCTGTATGATTTGGCAGGTGTGAGGGCGCAAGACCGTTGGTTACTAAAGGGTTTAGCACAGGGGCTGAGCCAAAGCGAGATTGCCAAGCAGTTGGGATGCTCGCAAGCGTGGGTGTCGCGCCGACTGGCGCAGTTGCGCGCCCGACTGAGCGCGATTGCTCTTGAGAGAGGGATAGAGGTTATCGTAATCCACGCTCCTTGAGCCAGTTGCGCACCCATTCCCGCTTCGCCTCAGGCAGTTCCACAGGAGGCTCTTTGCGATAGTCTATAATCCGACCATAACGCCCCTCCTCATACACGCGGTTCAACACCCCCTGCAAGTCCACCACCACATCAGGGTCGTCCCCTGCTAACGGAACCGCAATCCGAGGCAATCGCTTCTCTATCGGCACAAGCCAACACTCAAACTCATACACTTCGCACCCGCCCCGATGGAGCGAGATAAGATAGTCCCACTCGGAACGATCTGGCAGGGCAGATAGAGGCACTGCGACTGTATGCTCCCCAAAGTGAAGCAGGTCAATCTCTATCAGGCTGGTGGTGCTGTGGAGAAGTTCTTGTTGCTTGCTGAGGTACTGTTTGCGTCCTTCGGTGTTGAGGAGTTTGTTGCTGACGCTGAGCAGTTCGAGGACGGTGACGACGGTGTGGGTTTCGCCGTGTAGGTGGAGGATTTGGATGAACGGTTCGCGCATTTCCAGCGGTTCGAATCGGATTTTGAGGTGAGGGTCGGCAAGGGCAGTAGCGGATTGCGATGCGCCACGAGGTGAGGATTGGGATACAACAATGTCAGGCATGATGATACGGCGCACATCTTCAGGCTTTTCGATATACAGTCGCTCTTCGATCTCTGCCAAGTAGTTTTCTGGCAGGTTCTCGTTGAGAGCGTCAGCAAGGTAGGTGATGAAGCGATGGTGTACGCCCGTCCACCTCGCAACATCCTCAAGATAAGGGTTCATTCCCGGAAACGGGTTGGTCATCACACTCCACCAGTGAAAGTGTACCTCAAATGAAAGCAAGCTTTCCTCTGCGCTTCAATCGTGCATGCTCTGCACCTGAAATTTCAGCGTAGCCCTTGTTTCTTGAGCCAGTTGCGCACCCACTCCCGCTTCCCCTCAGGCAGTTCCACAGGAGGCTCTTTCCGATAGTCTATAATCCGACCATAACGCCCCTCCTCATACACGCGGTTCAACACCCCCTGCAAGTCCACCACCACATCAGGGTCATCCCCCGCCAGTGGAACCGCAATCCGAGGCAATCGCTTCTCTATCGGCACCAGCCAACACTCAAACTCATACACTTCGCACCCGCCCCGATGAAGCGAGACAAGATAGTCCCACTCGGAACGGTCTGGCAGGGCAGATAGAGGCACCGCACCCGTATGCTCCCCAATAGGTCGTCTCTGCAGACATTCTGATTTTTTTCAGTGTCTCATCCTCCTACTGCCCCCAAGCGCTACAACCCCAATCCCTCCGCACAGGTACGCCCACCAATCGCCCCAGCGCACATAGAGCGACTGCGCCGTGAGCGGGGCAATCGCTTCGGTCTGCACCGCGTACCGACCTTGGGGCAGCTCCGAACGCCTTCCTGATGGGCTATAGAAGCCACTCACTCCAAGTGGAGAGACACGCGCCACCCACCGACGCGTCTCCACTGCTCGCAACACACAGTAATCGGCAAACATCTGGCGAAAATAGGGATGCCCCAGCCACCAATCGTTCGTGAGCACTGCCAACCACTGTGCCCCCGCCCGTACCTGACCGCGCGCCACCCACCCAAAAGCGATGCTCCTATCAACACCCGACGATGCCCCACCACGCCCACGACTACCACCGCCGGCACATGGCGACGCAGACCACGCCCCTCCGCACCCCGAGCCTAACGCGCAGAATACGGCGCGTTGTATCCAAACACAGATAAACTCTACTTCTTCAACGAACCGCTAGCTCTTTCTGCCAAAGCCTGCGACCTGCAACATCTTACCCCAACATCTTACCCTGCCTGCATTTTCTCTACCTTACACCCCCACAACAGCCAGCCTTCTCCACCACCTGACCCCAAGCGTTGTAGGAGTAAGTGCGTGTGCTTTTGCCATCATCTACATGCACACGACGATTCTCACCATCATACCGATAGGAGACATCAGCCTTGCGAGCATTGTTGAAACAGCGCAGTTACCCTAAGCAGGCCGAGACCCATCAGGCGCTACATCCGGCTCTATCGGGGAACTGTAATCGACCCAGTAAAGCGCTACGATGCGTAGGCGATTGCGACTACCCGGAGCACCCCACAGCTCCACAATCACGCTGTTCCCATGCACTTGAAAGAAGAGCACGCGCCCCTCCCATAGCCTATGGAAGTCCTTGTGCCATTCCGGACGCTTTGGGTCTCGCAATCGTATAAAGCTACCGCTTCCCAACTCTGTTCCCGTGAGCACCAAGATTTCCGGTGTACCTCGCTCATCGGAAGCACTGAGCGTAATATCAAAGAGGCGCCTCGGTTCGGTATCCGTGTTCTCCAAGTATCCCGTGTCGATATCGTAGTATTCAACACCTCCGCGGTAGATTGCCATAGCAGGGGTAGGTGGGCGCGGAGATTCCTCAGAACTGCGTTGAAGTGCCTTGCATGAGAAAACCCCTACAGCAATAACAGACAGTATCACCCCATGGAGACCCACCAACCATTTTGGTTTGCCGTGCACTCTTCTCACCTCACCTAGAATTTTACCCTCTTTCCTGTTGAGTTCTAAACTCAGCAGGAAAGAGTTTCTATCGCACGCCTTTCCAAAAAGACCACATTGCCGTTTAAGGGCATACAGTGCCAAATTTGACCAATACTATAAGTATATCCCCGTCGTCAACTATACCATCACCGTTCAAATCTTCTGGACAGAACCAACACGATTCGCCAAACATCATGAGTACTGAAAGCATGTCAGCATCGTCAACCACGCGGTCACCGTTTACATCACCTGGACACCTGCACAAATCCCAGTAGGCTGATATAACATCCCAATCATCAGGTCTGTGGGCGATGTTTGGACACCCTACTCTACAATGAGTAACTATGCCAACTACTGTACTGGCGTGACTTTCAAGCAGTGGACTTCCAGAACTACCGGGGCGAATGTCTATGGCAAAATCTATGGTGTAAGGTCCCGATGCTGAGTATGTGATGATGCGGCCAGAACCATACTGCTGAGTGAGATGGCGCTCGCACTGCCACGGTTTGTCATCTGCTCCATATCCAAAATTATGAGCGGGGCTCCAAATTAGGTGCTCACCGATATCTGTCTGCATCATCCGTCTATCCCCGTACTTCTGATAAGGAGTTAGCCCCTCGCTATTGGTACCAGGGACCATCACTCCCCAATCTGGACCACCAGCCTCGTATCGCGACTGCCATCTCAGAATTGGGAAAGTATGTTCTTCGGGCGGATCCAGGGGCAAGCATTGTCCGCCCGACCATTGTGAAGGAGGAACATTGAACTGTACGCGAGTCAAAACAGGTACGGCATCCACGAGGCAGTGTCCAGCAGTGAACAACAATGTACAATCTTGGAAACCATAGTGAGCTAAAAACGCCGAGCAGAAATTTATACTGTTCGACCTAACGACCTTAAGTCTTCCTACAAAGCCCGCACTTGACGGTATTCTGTCATCACTCCCACAGCATATACCGCAGTCACTGGCCGGTTGGATTGGTGAATCATACCTAACCCAGTGAAGCGCTTCGATGCGTAGGCGATTGCGACTACCCGGAGCACCCCACAGCTCCACAATCACGCTGTTCCCATGCACTTGAAAGAAGAGCACGCGCCCCTCCCATAGCCTATGGAAGTCCTTGTGCCATTCCGGACGCTTTGGGTCTCGCAATCGTATAAAGCTACCGCTTCCCAACTCTGTTCCCGTGAGCACCAAGATTTCCGGTGTACCTCGCTCATCGGAAGCACTGAGCGTAATATCAAAGAGTCGCTTCGGTTCGGTATCCGTGTTCTCCAAGTATCCCGTGTCGATGTTGTAATATCGAAAACCGCTAGGGTAAGTTACCATACAGGGCGTCCTAGAAGACCCGTTTGGTGTATGTGCTAGGGCTTTGTGCCTGTCCTCGCCACACGATTCGCCTCGCGCTTCGGCGGGAACAAATGATAGATAGAGAAGGGTTAGGGAAAGTAGATATAGAATTAACCCAACTTTCCTGCTGCTCTCATTCGAGCGCACCTTTCGCATCCCTTGTACCTCCCACCCTTAATTACCACTCAGTCCACCGATTTTATTCACCGATACCCGATTTTTTCCCGCTTCGCCCCAAAAAACAGGCGGGAATCCTCTGAAGACCTTTGAATTCGTGTATAATAGAGGTGTCCAACGATGAAGGACTTTCACTCTGCAGAACAGGAGAGTAGTTTCATTAAGCATTCTTTCTTGCCACAAAATAAAGCAGGGGGGCGATGACGCCTACTCAGATGTCCCCTCGGTGGTCTTAGACAGTGCGCGCTATGCTCTTCATCTCCTTACCCGCTACTGCTCGTTGCGTGCTGACCAGCACGAGGAGGCATTTCAGGTCGCTCTGGTCTCGGCTTGGGAAGTTTATGCCCAATCGGAGGGCGAAGTGGAGTATCGCACCCTCTGCCAGCACACTTGGAACGCCTTGCGACGGTGGTGGCGTCAGGAGCAGAGTTGGTATGCACGCACGGTCGGTTTAGAGCAACCCGACGAGGACGGGGAATGGCAACCAGTGGAGTTCGTAGACCCTGCCTGTGAAGCGGTGTATGCGACGCTTCTCTTGCGGTTGGAGATAGAGAGGCTGTATAATCTGGCAGGTGTGAGTGCGCAAGACCGTTGGTTGCTGGAGGGTTTAGCGGAGGGGCTGAGCCAGAGCGCGGTTGCCAAGCAGTTGGGACGCTCGCAAGTGTGGGTGTCGCGACGGCTGGCGCAGTTGCGTGCCCGCCTGCGTGCAGTCGCCGTTGAGGAGGATGTAGGGCTTAGCGTAGCCCCTGCTCCGTGAGCCAGTGGCGCACCCATTCCCGCTTTCTTTCAGGCAGGTCGGCAGGCGGGTCAGCCCGATAGTCCAGTATCCGCCCGTAACGCCCCTCCTCATACACGCGGTTCAGCACCGCCTGCAAGTCCACCACCACATCGGGGTCGTCCCCTGCAAGCGGAACCGCGCTTCATTTTCGTTTTTGCCGATAGTAAAGATACCCTGCTAAACCGAAGAGTATGACAGCGGGCAGGAACATCCAGAGCGAGTAGCGTCGGGCAGGGGCATCAGGGGGAATGAGGTGTCCTTGTTGGTAAGCAAGTTGTTGGAGTTCCGCCTCACTCAGAAGACGACCTGACCAAGGATATATCACTGCTTGCTCGCCCCCGCCTAACTGAGTAGAAGAGTAGAGTTTTACGAAATCCGCATAGTCCATTAGGCGATAGTCAGCGATAGAAGTACCTAATGGTATCTCAATCTCACCGTTATAGTTATCCTTACTTTTTAAGGTATATTTGCAGACATAACGAGAAAATATTTGACCAGTTTTGGAATTTCGTGTAATTTCTTCTATAGTGACTTCAGCGGGAAAAGCCTGCCCTCTTAGTCTTGTAGTTTTTGAGACCTTGACGATTTTGGTAAATGTGGGGCGACCAAACTCACAGAAAGTAGGCAAGCCATCGCTTTTACGAAAATGAATCTTCCAGCGGATACTTGGAGAGCCAGAGCCGTAAATAATCCACTGCTCCCCAAGATCTTCCACTCGTTCTACTTTGTAATCGTCTAAACTTGTAGGGTCTATTCCAGCCAAAAACACTAAATCAATAGAGTCTACAGGTGAAAAAGGATATACGGGTCTGAGGTAGGCACATGGCTTATCGCATTTGTATACGAAGTGGGAAGTCGGTGAACGAGAGACGATTGCGTATTTCGCTCCGTAATAAGAAAAAACATCATATTTTGTCAATTCACTTCGATTCTCGTTAATCACTTGTTTGCTTTCTGTTATTATTTTTCTTGACAATTCTCTGTGTCTTATCACCAAAGTGTCTGAGTAAAGCCCTACTTGCAGTTCCGATTCGGTCTGGGTATGCTCAAACACCTGAGAAATTGTTGGAAACATTTCTCTTACGGCATCTGGGTTGTTTTGCAGTGTTGACTTCACGATATAAGTCAACAAGAAGCCATCTATTCGCTTGGTAAGGGTGTGTAGTTGCAGACTCAGATTTTTGGGAACAGACTCTGAGTGGTCTTCTCCAAAAGCGATACTCGTGCTCATGACGACTAAGTACAAAACAACCAGCAAAGACACTTTCATGTATCACACCACCTTAGAAGAAAAGGTTATACGCCCTTGCTATCCACAGTAGCAAGGGCGTGCACAGTGTACTGTTTATCAGCAGGCATTACAAACGTCAACGGGTATGATAGGACCCGTTCCCAAAACTGGTCCCCTCAAACACTCGCACCCTGACCCAGATCTGCTGTTATTGCAAAAGCCACTGTGAATCCTCGTCCGAACGTGTTGAACGTTTACACCTTCACAATCATGAACCGCGCCTGGTTTACAAAACTCCATGAGCCCAACTGTGACTGTGCATTGACCATTACAGAACGGGTCGCAACCAGCCAAGTTCTGATTGTGTATAAACTCGGGGTGACTTTCACACTCCCTCTTGCACTTATCTGCTGAGAGCGGTACTACAGCCCACAATAGCGTACTCAGCGCCATCACTAATACCAGCAATCTCGATGCGAAGATCTTTAGCCTCATCATCATTCTACCTCCTAATCTGTTCGTTGTTGGAGACCTCGACAACCTCATACCGAGCCGAGACGCTCTCACGCCAACTGTAGCGCCCATCCCGAACTATCAGATACACCCTCTGCTCTTGACGACCAACAAACCGATGAGACGCTTGGTCGTCGAACGCACTTTCGGCATGCGGTTGTGCCTCCTACTTCTAATTACCATTCAGCCCTGCAATTTTATTCACCCCTCCACGATTTTCCCCTGCTTCGACCCAAAAACAAGCAGGAATCTCCAAAAGTACCAAGAATCTTGGTAGCCGAGGTGTTCAGCGATGGAGCTACTTTTCAGAGAAGGGAACGAGAATCAATGCTTCGACTGTTCTCTTTTATCACAAAATACATCGGGGGGGGGGTGATAACGCCTATCCCGATGTCCCTGCCGTTGTCTTAGATAGCGCACGCTATGCCTGCCACCTCCTCGCCCGCTACGGCTCGTTGCGTGCAGACCACCGTGAAGAGGCGTTTCAGGTCGCTCTGGTCTCCGCTTGGGAAGTCTATGCCCAAGCAGAGGGCGAAGTGGAGTATCGCACTCTCTGCCAGCACACTTGGAACGCCTTGCGACGGTGGTGGCGTCAGGAGCAGAGTTGGTATGCACGCACGGTCGGCTTGGAGCAACCCGACGAGGACGGGGAATGGCAACCTGTGGAGTTCGTAGACCCTGCCTGTGAAGCGGTCTATGCGACGCTCCTCGTACGGTTGGAGATAGAGAGGCTGTATAATCTGGCAGGTGTGAGTGCGCAAGACCGTTGGTTGCTGGGGGGATTAGCGCAGGGGCTGAGCCAGAGCGCGGTTGCCAAGCAGTTGGGACGCTCGCAAGTGTGGGTGTCGCGCCGACTGGCGCAGTTGCGTGCCCGCCTGCTTGCGGTCGCTCTTGAGGAGGATGTAGGGATTATCGCAGTCCCTGTTCGGTGAGCCAGTTGCGCACCCATTCCCGCTTGCTTTCAGGCAGGTCGGCAGGCGGGTCAGCCCGATAGTCCAGTATCCGCCCGTAACGCCCCTCCTCATACACGCGGTTCAGCACCGCCTGCAAGTCCACCACCACATCGGGGTCGTCCCCTGCAAGCGGAACCGCAATCCGAGGCAGACGCCGCTCTATCGGCACCAGCCAACACTCAAACTCGTACACCGCACACCCGCCCCGATGAAGCGAAACCAGATAGTCCCACTCGGAACGGTCTGGCAGGGCAGAAAGAGGCACTGCCACCGTGTGTTCCCCAAAGTGAAGCAGGTCAATCTCAATCAGGCTGGTGGTGCTTTGCAAAAGTTCCTGCTGTTTGCTGAGGTAGAGCTGGCGTCCTTCGGTGTGGGGGAGTTTGTTGCTGTGGCTGAGCAGTTCGAGGACGGTGACGACGGTATGGGTGTTGCCGTGCAAGTGGACGATTTGGATGAAGGGTTCGCGCATTTGGAGGGGTTCGAATCGGATTTTGAGGTGGGGGTCGGCGAGGGCGGTGGTGGTTGGGGCGGATGGGTGTGGGGCGGTTTGGGTGACGACGATGTCGGGAATGACGAGCCGACGGACATTTTCGGCTTTCTCGACATAGAGTCGCTCTTCAACTTCCGCTAAGTAGTTTTCGGGGAGATTCAGATTGAGGGCGTCGGCAAGGTAAGTGATGAAGCGATGGTGCACTCCACTCCACCTTGCAATATCTTCCAGATAAGGGTTCATTCCCGGAAATGGATTAGTCATTCACATTACACCCGATTTATTCTACCCCACTTTGCTGAGCCGTGCTTTGCCTATCACTTCAACTTGCTTTCCATTTGATGCGTCCGTGTGGGAACCCCTTGACGCGGTTCTGACCCTGCTTAGGAAACCAACTGCTGATGCGCCACTGAATTAGCGAACCGCCTTTGTGAGTCTCGCCATAAATCTTGGTGAACATCTCTTTGGATGGCATGTAGTAAAGCTGGGCTTGCTTCGGCTTACTCACTTTGGTCGGCAGGACAAGCGTGACTGTCTTTTTCTCAGAATCGAACTGAACTGTTCCGTACGCCATCATTTTGGGAGGGCGACCGATTGAACTTTCGACTAACACCGCTTGGTTCTCTTTCAGCGTACCGATTGCCGTGTTGTACAGGTTGTGCCCGTACCAGAGTGTCCAGCCGACAGGTTCGTCGTAGCCGTGTAGTTCGATAATGTAGCCGCCGTTAGCATATCGCTTGGAGGCGGGGTCAAAATCACCCCGAAACTGAATCGTGATTTCCGTGCCGTCGTGAGTGTACCGATGGTTTACAGAGCGGATGGTGAACGGGACGATATATCGACACCACGCAAGCCGTGTTTCGTTGTGATGGTTCGGGTCCTCAGGAAAGGCGGTTCAGAGGGCTGGTAGCGAGCGCGTACCATGAGGGTCATCAGCACCACCCCCACAATCAGCAGTGCTCCAATAAGCATCCACGCAATCGGTTTTCTCATCGTGCGACCTCCTGAAAGCAGTTGTGAAACTATCTATCTGGTACAGGTATACCCGCTTAGCAAAGGAAATCCTGCAAGAGGGACTATGAGGTACACTCTGCTCAGTGAGGCTAGAAGAGCGTTTTTCGGAACTGAAAGCACAGGGCGAATCGGCACTGATTGTTTACATCACGGCAGGCGACCCGTCGTTAGAGCAACTGCCCGAACTGCTCCATCTACTTCAAGAGGCAGGCGCGGATATGGTGGAGGTGGGCTTCCCGTTCAGCGACCCACTTGCCGATGGACCTGTGATTCAATCGGCGATGTTTCGTGCGCTGAAGCGGGGCACAACCCTGCCGAAGGTGCTGGAGACAATCGCCCGATGTCGGAGCGCGATTCGTATCCCCCTGATTGCGTTCACTTACACGAACCCTGTCCAGCGGTATGGGTTCGAGCGGTTCGCGCAAGAGGCACGCTCAGCCGGGTTCGATGCCTGCCTGATGACCGATATGCCCCCCGACGAAGCGGAGGAATGGCTCCTTTATGCCCGCGCACAGGGGCTACAGCCCATCTTCTTGCTGACCCCGACCAGCACGACCGAGCGCATTCGGCTGGTTGCCCAGCGGGGCGAGGGGTTCATCTACTGCGTCTCGCGCACGGGGGTCACAGGCGCGCGCGACCAGCTCCCACCCGACCTGCCAGACCTCGTGGCGCGCATCCGAGAACATACCACCCTGCCCATCGCCGTTGGATTTGGCGTCTCGAACACAGAGCAAGTGCGCCAGATTGCCCAAATCGCCGATGGCGTGGTGGTGGGCAGTCGGATTGTGCAGATGATACACGATCAGGTGGAAGCAGGAGGGAACTTCGAGCCGATTGCCGAAACCGTGCGTCAGTTCAAGCGTGCAACGAAGCGTTAGGAGCACAGCGATGCAGAGCCGAAGACTGCCCGAACCGAGCCATAGCAAACTGCCACGATGGCGTGGGTTCAATCTGCAGAACCGATTTGGGCTGGAGTGGAGCAACCGCCCCTTCGAGGAGCGCGATTTTGAGTGGATTGCCGAACTGGGGTTCAACTTCGTGCGCCTACCGCTGGACTATCGTATCTGGGCGGACAAAGATAACCCCTATCGAATGGATGAGGCAATCTTGCGTGAACTTCAAGGTGTGGTGCGCTGGGGCGAGAAGTACCAAATCCATATTCAAATCAACTTCCATCGTGCGCCGGGCTATACCGTGGCTTCGCCTCCCGAACCGTTCAGCGTGTGGCGGGATGAGGAGGCGCGCAAACTCTGTGTGTATCACTGGAGCGAGTTCGCTAAGCGGTTTCAGGGCGTGCCCTCGCGCCTGGTGAGCTTCAATCCGTTCAATGAGCCTGCTAATGTAGACGCCAAAGCCCATCGCGAGGTCATTGAACGAGTCGTGGAAGCGATTCGCAAAATCGACCCAAACCGCTTGATTATCTGCGACGGGCGCGATTGGGGCGGGACGCCTGCAGAGGAACTCATCCACCTCAAGGTTGCCCAAGCCACACGAGGCTACCAACCGTTCCGCCTGACCCACTACCGTGCGAGTTGGGTGCAGGGTTCTGACCAGTGGGAGAAGCCCAGCGAGTATCCCTTGCGCGAGGGGAATGTCGTCTATGACCGTCAGCGACTTTGGGACCAGCACTATGCCAAGTGGAAACAGTTTGAAGCGCGTGGTGTCGGGGTGATGGTCGGTGAGTTCGGCGCATACAACAAAACTCCCCATCGAGTGGTGCTGGCGTGGATGCGTGACCTGCTGAGCCTTTGGAAAGAGGCAGGCTGGGGCTGGGCGCTTTGGGAGTTCCGTGGCGGGTTCGGCATTCTGGACAGCGGTCGCGAGGATGTCGCCTACGAAAACTGGCGGGGGCATAAACTTGACCGAGAAATGTTGGAGATATTGAAGGCAGGGTAGGTTTGCATAGACGATTGTCTATCTACTAAGCCCAAATGGTCTCTATAGTACCTAACCAAGAAAAGAGTGGCTTGGATGTCTTGCCCATTTCGTATAGTAGTAGAGCGACCGTGTATACTGAGAATGCTAGGGAGGATGTACAAGCCACGAATGGATACTTCAAAATGCCTTGCTATGGGTACAGCAAGAACCCCATCATCAGGAAGTGTTTGTCAAAACCGAACACTCCATCAGCTGGATGTCGTGATAAGAGGGCAAAAGATGAGCAATCTGTGAAAGAAAGCTTTACATCTGTGTACTGAAGGAATATCCTCTCAGCCTCTCGCCATATCTCATAGTCGATGGGGAGTACCTCAAGCAGTTGCTGTTCAACAGCCTGTCTGACAATCGTGATGAATTGGGAAGCAAAGGTATGTCCTACATCGTATCGTATGCGTGTAATCGTCTCGTCTAACACAAAATCAGATGTGATGAGATGCGCGCTCTCTCAAAATTTGCTCGTAATAGGCTTTGCCAGCAGCGTGATGCTGGTCAGTGCGAATAGCGACAGAGAGCCAGCCACCTGTGTCAACGAATATTCTCATTCGCTTAACTCTTCTGGACGAATGTCGTGATGGATCGAGGCGTCAGTCGGTCCCTCTGGAACCATGCCGATCAGTTGATACAACGGTGTGTAGTCCTTCTGAGATAACTCTTCCGCGTCGCTGAGTATCCTGACCTGAATCTCTAAGGGGCAGTCCTGAGGCAGTTCAACAGGTTCGTCAGGAACCAGCACACTCCCATCAAAGTGCGCTCGGATAACCACACTCATCTTTTGCACTCCTCCCACAGAGAGTTTACCCAACACGGTGAGTGGTCTGTAGGGTACAATTCCTCGTGAGATGAAAAACGGCATACCTCCGATTGAGTCGCTCACGCCACGCCAGATTGTGGCAGAACTGGACAAGTTCATCATAGGTCAAGCGCGCGCCAAGCGTGCCGTTGCGATAGCTCTGCGCAACCGCTACCGACGCCAACTGCTTCCTCCCGAACTCCGCGATGAGGTGATGCCCAAAAATATCTTGATGATCGGACCGACAGGCGTGGGTAAAACCGAAATCGCCCGTCGCTTGGCGATGCTGGTGCGCGCGCCCTTCATCAAAATCGAAGCGACCAAGTTCACCGAAGTGGGCTATGTCGGGCGTGATGTCGACTCGATGGTGCGCGACCTCGTGAATGTCGCCGTCCGGATGGTGGAGCAGGAAAAGATGGAAGAGGTGCGCAAGAAAGCAGAAGCGCGCGCCGTTGAGCGCATAGCCAAGATTCTGCTGGATTTCGAAACGCCCCGAACGAAGCGAAAGCGTCGCTCGAGAGAGCAAGTATCCCCCTTCGAGATGATGTTTCAGATTTTAGGACAGCCTGAGGAAGACGATGAGGATGCTTTTGAGACCCCCTCGTCGGAAAAAGCTGCTGAACGACGCCGACGCAAGCGCGAAATCGCCGACCAAATCCGAGCAGGACAGCGCGAAAATGAGACCATCGAGATCGAAGTGGAAGAGTCGCTCCCGCCTTTTGTGCAGGTCTTCTCGCCACAGGGCATCGAGGAGTTGGGACTCGATATGGAAACTCTTCCCCCGTTCGGAGGATCGCGCTCTCGTTCGATACGCTCGGTGACCATTTCCGAAGCACGCGAAATCTACACCCAACAAGAAGCACGCCGGATGATCGACCGCTCGGCTGTCATTCGCGAAGCCATTCAGCGCGTGGAGCAAACAGGCATCATCTTTCTGGACGAAATCGACAAAATCGCAGGGTCGCACAGTACGACTGGACCTGATGTGAGCCGAGAGGGTGTCCAGCGCGACCTCCTGCCGATTATCGAGGGGTCTACGGTTGCAACGAAGTACGGCCCTGTGCGCACCGACCACATCCTGTTTATCGCTGCGGGCGCGTTCCATATGTCCAAACCGTCTGACCTGATTCCGGAGCTGCAGGGACGGTTGCCGATTCGCGTCGAGCTGGAACCGCTTGGCTCGGAAGACTTCCGCCGTATCCTCGCCGAACCCAAGAACGCTCTCACAAAGCAGTATCAGCACTTGATGGCAACCGAGGGCGTGGAGATTGAGTTCACCGACGACGCGATTGAGGAGATTGCCCGAATCGCGCACGAAGTGAACACACGCACGGAGAACATTGGCGCACGACGCCTCCATACCGTGATGGAACGGCTGATGGAAGACCTCTCGTTCGACGCGCCTGAGCATATGGGCGAGAAGGTCGTGATTGACGCTGACTATGTGCGCGCCAAGCTCGCCGATGTCGTCCGCGATGTGGACTTGAGTCGGTACATTCTGTAGTCGGTGGGATAATCGCTTGCCCTGCCGAGTTAGGAACTGCTTGAATGCTGGCTCTTCCTGCTGGCGTTCCTGCTTGCTTCCTGCGCTACTCCAGAGTTGAAGCGGACAATCTTTTCCCAGTCCAGTGAGCCATCTTCATCTTGCTCTTTTGCGATACGCTCTTCTGCCAAGCGCACATACTCTTCTTTGATTTCGATACCGATATAGCGTCGGTCTAAGCGCACACATGCCACAGCCGTCGTCCCTGAACCCATAAACGGGTCGAGCACAACATCTCCTGGCTCGGTGAACAGCTTGATAAACCACGCAGGCAAGTCTACAGGAAAGGTGGCAGCGTGATAGCGATTGTAGCACTCAGTTGCCATGTGAAGCACATTCGTGGGATAGGCATACTCACGCCCAATCCAGTTTGCCACACGCTTGCCGAACCCGCTTCCTGCACGCGAGTTGAAGCGATAGAGGTCGTTCTCACCCAGTTTCTTCAGGCGTCCGTCTTTCCAATCGCCCATCGGCACCATCACCGCCTCCTGGAACATCTTGAACTGCTTCTGCTTAGTGAAGTGGAGTAGCCGTTCCCAAGCATCGCGGAACCGATTGGGCCACTTTCCAGGATAGCAGTTTTTCTTATGCCACATATACTCTTCTGTCCAAAGCCAACCCTGCTTGCGCATCTCAAGGATGAGTTCTAAAACATAGGTATGACGCTCTCCGTTGACAACCCGCTCCTTGATATTCAGCACGAATGAACCAGTCGGTTTCAGCACACGCCTTAATTCTGCCGATATTGGGAGAAACCACTCAACATACTGGTCTGGATGTACTCCACCATAGACCTCCTTGCGTTGGTCAGCATACGGAGGTGAGGTGACGATAAGATCGATGCTTTCGTCGGGTATCTGCTTGAGCACCTCCCTACAGTCGCCCAACACGATTCGGTTGAGAAACGGCTCCAGTTGCGTCCGAGTATCGGGATGCATACAACAGAGAGTATACCTGAGGGTTTATGAGGGGTGATTCAAAATGCTTTTCCTCAAAAACTGGAGGCTCATTCAGTCTGAGTTTTATACAGAAGCAGGGTTTCGCTCCGTGAAGCCGAACCTTTTTATCGAGGTGATAAGTATGGCAGACTATACGCCGAAGCCTGAGCATAAGTTTACTTTCGGACTGTGGACGGTTGGCAATCGGGGGCGCGACCCGTTTGGTGAACCCGTGCGCCCGCCCATCCCGCCAACCCGAATTGTGCAGAGACTCTCCGAACTGGGCGCGTGGGGGGTGAACCTTCACGATAACGACCTCGTGCCCATCGACGCGACTCCTGCCGAGCGCGACCGCATCGTGCGCGAGTTCAAGCAAGCCCTCGAAGACCACAACATGCGCTTGGTGATGGGCACAACGAACCTGTTCACCGACCCTGCCTTCAAAGACGGCGCGTTCACCAGCAACCACCCCCAAGTGCGTGCCTACGCGCTCCAAAAGAGCATGCGCTCGATTGACCTCGCCGTTGAACTCGGAGCCGAAATCTATGTGTTCTGGGGCGGACGAGAAGGAACCGAAACCGACGCTGGCAAAGACCCTATCCAAGCCCTGCAGTGGTATCGCGAATGTATGAACTTCCTCATCCACTATGTGAAAGACCAAGGCTACCACCTCAAGTTCGCGCTGGAACCGAAACCGAACGAGCCACGAGGCGACATCTTCTTGCCGACAGTCGGCTCGATGCTGGCGTTTATCGAAACGCTCGATGACCCCAGCATGTGTGGCGTGAACCCCGAAGTGGCACACGAGACGATGGCAGGGCTGAACTTCACCCACGCCGTCGCCCAAGCGCTGGAGCGCAACAAACTGTTCCACATCGATCTCAACGCCCAGAAAATCGGACGCTATGACCAAGACTTCCGCTTCGGCGCGGAGGACTTGAAGGGAACCTTCTTTTTGGTGAAACTGCTGGAGGACAACGGTTATAGCGGACCGCGCCACTTCGACGCCCACGCCTACCGCACAGAGGACGAGGAGGGGGTGTGGGAGTTTGCGAAAGGCTGTATGCGCACCTACCTCATCCTCAAAGAGAAAGCAGAGCGCTTCAACCACGACCCCGAAATCCAAGACCTGCTGGCGCAGATTCGGCAGTGGGATGTAGACCTACAGGCGCGGATGGAGTACTCTAAAGAGAACGCCGAATGGCTCAAGAACCACTCGTTCGACCGTGAGGCACTGGGCAACCACGGCTATCAGTACGAACGCTTAGACCAGCTCACGATGGAACTGTTGATGGGCGTGCGATAGAGATAGGGCAGTTCAGAGAACGGGAGTAGAGGGTGCGCCTCCAAGTTCGTGCCTTGGGCATCCTGCCCATTAGCAAGTGTGGCACAGGCATTCCTGCCTGTGTGTCCTCTCGCACAGACACGAATGTCTGTGCCACACTCGTAGCATGGGCGTTCCCCTTGTCACCCCGAGCCGAAGGCGAGGGGTCTCGGTGGTGTCTCAGTTGAGATTCCTTGCTTCGCTCGGAATGACAGGGGGTGGGGTGCTTGAGCTCCGCAACTCCATAGCACGGGCGTCCAACCCAAATGCTATATGGGCAAGATGCCCAAGCCACTTTTTCGCGAACACCCTCCTCTAACACTTGACAAAACCCCACTCAAGTCAGGTATTATAAAAGCACTCAGAAAATGGGAACTTAGTGCTGGCAAGGGGCGTATAGTACCCTGAAGCAGTAAGCAGTACGAAAATCTGAAACGATGGAGGATTATCAAAATGGGCAAGGTTGTTGGAATCGACTTAGGGACGACGAACTCGGTGATTGCGGTCTTAGAAGGTGGCGAGCCGATTGTGATTCCCACTGCCGAAGGTGGGCGATTGTGCCCTTCGGTGGTCGGCTTCACTAAGACAGGCGAGCGTCTGGTGGGCGCACCTGCAAAGCGCCAAGCCGTAGTCAATCCCGAAAACACGATTTTTTCTATCAAGCGGTTTATGGGGCGTCGGTACGACGAGGTCGAGGAAGAGCGCAAGCGCGTTCCTTACCAAGTCGTGCCCGACAGCAAGGGCGACGCAGCGGTCAAAATCCCCGCGATTGACAAGGTTCTGCGCCCTGAGGAAATCTCGGCGATGATTCTGCAAAAGCTCAAGGCGGACGCCGAGGCATACTTGGGCGAACCCGTCACCGCCGCCGTGATTACCGTGCCCGCCTACTTCAATGACGCCCAGCGCACCGCCACCAAGAACGCAGGCGAAATCGCAGGGCTGAAGGTGCTGCGTATCATCAACGAGCCGACCGCCGCCGCACTCGCTTACGGACTCGATAAGAAGTCCAACGAGACGATTCTCGTGTTCGACCTTGGCGGTGGAACCTTCGATGTGTCGATTTTGGAGGTGGGTGAGGGCGTGTTCGAGGTGAAGTCCACCGCTGGCGATACTCACCTTGGAGGCGACGACTTCGACCAGCGTATCGTGGACTACTTAGCCGACGAGTTCAAGCGCGAACACGGCATCGACCTACGCCAAGACCGTCAGGCACTGCAACGCTTGAAAGAGGCAGCGGAGCGCGCTAAGATTGAGCTCTCCACCGTGACCACCACCACGATTAACCTGCCCTTCATCACGGCGGATGCCAGCGGTCCCAAGCACCTCGATATGACGCTCACTCGCGCCAAGTTCGAAGACCTGTGCGCCGACCTGTTCGAGCGTCTCAAGGGACCGATATTCCGTGCGTTGGAGGATGCGGGGCTAAACCCCAACCAAGTGGACGAAGTGGTGCTGGTGGGTGGCTCCACGCGCATTCCGAAGGTGCAGGAGATGGTGCGCCAAATCACGGGTAAGGAACCCCACAAGGGCGTCAACCCCGACGAGGTGGTCGCCGTCGGCGCTGCGATTCAGGCAGGCGTGCTGGCAGGCGAGGTGAAGGACATCGTCCTGCTCGATGTGACCCCGCTTTCGCTGGGTATCGAAACCAAGGGCGGTATCTTCACCGTGCTCATTCCGCGCAACACGACCATCCCGACCCGCAAGTCCGAAATCTTCACCACCGCGGCGGATATGCAGACCAGCGTGGAAGTGCGTGTCTATCAGGGCGAGCGCCCGATGGCACGGGACAACAAACTGCTTGGTGTGTTCCACTTGGACGGCATTCCGCCCGCACCCGCTGGTGTGCCTCAGATTGAGGTGACCTTCGACATCGACGCCAACGGTATCCTGCAGGTCTCAGCGAAGGATTTAGGGACGGGACGCCAGCAGAGCATCCGCATTACAGGTTCGACGAACCTCAGCCGTGAAGAGGTGGAGCGCATGGTGCGTGAGGCGGAGGCGAACGCCGAGCGCGACCGCCAAGCCCGCGAGCGCGCCGAAGAGTTCAACCGCGCCGAGCGATACGCTATCGAGACCGAGCGCCTGCTCAAGGAACAGGGCGAGAACATCGCACCTGCTGATCGTGAGCGCGCCGAGAGCCTTGTGCGCGACCTGCGAACCGCTATCCAGAACCAAGACTACGACACGATGAAGGCACGCCTAAGCGAGCTGGAGACGCTCAGCGACCGAATCACAGAGCAACTCTATCAGCGCGCTTCGGCAACGACAGGTGCAGGTAGTGCGGGCGCAGGCGATTACGGCACTGGAACCGAATACGGCACCACGAGCGACACCCGTACCGATGGCGACGATGTAATCGACGCCGAGTATCGGGAGGAGAAGTAATAGCCTTCTCGGGCAAGGGGGAGAGGATAACCCCTCACCCCCTGTCCCTCTTCCAAAGGGAGAAATGCAAGAAACAAGCGAGGTGATAGACCGTGCGAGACTATAAGGACTACTATGCGATTCTGGGAGTATCGCGGGACGCCACCGAGAAGGAAATCAAGGCGGCGTACCGCAAGCTCGCACGCCAATATCACCCCGATGTGAACCCTGGCGACCGCACCGCCGAAGAGAAGTTCAAAGAAATCAACGAGGCATATCAAGTGCTGTCTGACCCCGAAAAGCGCGCCGCCTACGACCGCTATGGCGAACAGTGGCAAGCCTATCAGCGGATGCGGGAACAGTATGGCGAAGACTTTGACCCCACTGGTGGCTTCGGCGCGGGCAGTCCGTTTGGGGGGTTCGGTAGCTTCACCGAGTTCATTGAGAACCTCCTGCGCGGGGGCGGCTTCGAAACCGATGCGGGCTTCCGAACCGCCGTGCCACGCGATGTCGAACAGACCTTAGAGATTAGTCTGGACGAGGCGATTCGGGGCGGTACGCGCCGAATCCAACTCACGATACCCGAACCGTGCCCTGATTGCAAAGGCACTGGACAGTCGGGTTTTAGGGGGCACGCGTGCCCAGCGTGCAACGGGCGCGGGCGACGCCGATTTGCGATGTTCGGTGTGGAGATGCCCTGCGACGAATGCAACGGCTCCGGCTATGTTGCCTCGCCTTGCCGTAAGTGTCGCGGTCGGCGCACTGTGAACACCACGCGCACCCTCACCGTGAATATTCCCGCTGGCGTTGCGGACGGCACTCGCTTGCGCCTCACTGGGGAAGGGGTTGCAGGGGCAGACGGTCGACGCGGAGACCTCTATCTGAAACTCAAAGTTCACATCCCATCGCGCTACGAGCGCAAGGGCAACGACCTCTACACCGAAGTCGATGTGGACTATCTGACCGCTATCTTGGGGGGCGAAGTGGAAGTGCTTACCCCGCACGGCAAGGTTCAGATGAAAATCCCGTCGGGCACTCAGAGCGGGACACGGTTCCGATTGGCAGGGAAAGGGCTACCGCTGGGCGGGCAACGATTTGGCGACCTTTATGCGCGCGCCCGTATCACCGTGCCGAAACAGCTCAGTCCCCGCGAACGCCAACTGCTGGAACAACTGCGTCAACTGCGCAACGAGCAGGAGGTGAGAGTATGAAGCGTAAAGACGAGCTTTCAAACGAGCCAGTCTACCTCATCGGTGTCGCGGCGCGAATCACAGGGCTGCACCCGCAGACCCTCCGCCTCTACGAGCGGATGGGGCTGGTGCGCCCACACCGCATCGGCAACAGCAAACGCCTCTATTCCGAAGCCGACATCGCACGACTCAAGCGCATCCAGCACCTCACCCAGCACTTGGGCGTGAACCTCGCAGGCGTGGAGGTCATCCTGCGCCTTTTGGAGCGTATCGAGAAAATGAACCAAGAGATGGAGACCATCGTGCGCGAGACCAACGCCCGAATCCTTCAACTAATTCAGGAACATCAACTGCCCGTCGACCCCGATATGTTGCTCATTCGCTTCGAGCGGTACGACGATGAGGACGCCTGAACGAAGCGAATGGCTCAGCCATAGCCCTGAAGAGACCGCCTCGATTGCGGAACAGATTGCCCAGTGGCTTGAGCCTGATACACTGATTCTGCTTGTTGGCACGCTGGGTGCGGGCAAGACGACCTTCGTGCGGGGATTGGCGCGGGCGCTTGGCATCACCGAACCTGTTCGTAGCCCCACCTTCACCCTCGTCCACGAATACACCATTCGCCAGCCTGACACCCTGCGCGGACTGCCCCTCTATCACTTAGACCTCTACCGCGTGGAGAGCGCGCCCGAACTGGAGACGCTCGGCTTGGAAGAGATTTTAGAGCGGGGTGGGATTACGCTCATCGAGTGGGCAGAACGGCTGGAGACCGCAGGCTTTCGCTACCAGCCGAGCCACCTCTGGCAGATTACGCTCCTCCCTCAACCCGACGAGAGGCGGCTCATCCGCTTTCAGGTGCTGAATGGAAAGACTCGGTAGAGCATCGGTCCTTCGGCTTGGGGCACACGCTCGATGAGCCGTTTGGCGCAGAGTTCCTCAAGCAGCTCTTTCGATTCGGCGAGGCTCAGCCCTGTTGCCAGCGCGACCTCCGAGACGCTTACGATGCCCCCCTGTGCTTGAGCGGTTTCCAGAATCGCACGCTCCCGCAACGCCTGAAGGTACTGGCGCTCTTGGTTCCAACCCCAGCGCGCTGTCAAGAACCCAACCAAACCGAGCAGAAAGGTCAAGACACAATACACAAGGTATCGCATGATGACTGGCTCGATTGGGACTGGGCGCCAGTGAATCGAGGCGTTCATAATGTGGTTGATTGGCACGGAGGCGAGGCTGACCATCGAAGCGACAGCCAGCGCGACCATCAGTACTCCCAGTGTCAATGCGCTGAGGGAGAGATTCGGACGCTCGCTGAGCCACTCATTCAGTGGTTTTTCTCCCGCCAAGAAGGTGCGAACCGCGTTATGCCAGTGCAGTAAGTGAAATAGCAGTATCAGCCCTGCCCCGATGAAGGTAGCGCTCCCCTCCGCGTCCGTGTAGAATCCGCCTACCAGGGCGCCCCACAACACCAAAGCGGTTCCCAACCACAACAGGGCACGCAGTGGAGAACCTTTGGCGAACGACACCGAACCCGGAATCAACAGCGCCACATAGAGCCACCTGCGTTCCGTTGCGACAGCAACCGTCCGTTCCATCGTCTATCCCCCGCCTTATAATACCCGCTTCAGACCTCTTCCACTAACTGCGCGCGATGAACCTGCCGAAGGGCGTCTTTCACCGCTTGGGGCATCTGGTCGGTTTTGAGACCGATGCGATAGATCGGCTTACGCTCGCGGTTCGTGGCGACCACATAGCACACCTCCGCCTCGACTTCAAAGGGAAGTGAACCAGTCGGGGCGTTCCAGACCCCCTGCAGACTCACACGACTCCCCCGACGAGGCTCAAACGGGACGATTACACACAGTCCCTCTTCACTCAGGTCGATCAGTTCCCCTTCGAAAGTGCGCCTTAGGCGCGTCTCGTCCGAAATCACTATCCTGCCCTCTGCAGGTAAGCGTGGGTGGCGTCGGCGTTGATAGCGCTGGATGACTATCGGCTGTTTCAAGAGCCAGACCTGCTGTTCACGAAGCGTCTGGTGTTCAATCAGTTGGGTTCGGAATCGATAGAGTGCATCTTCGCCCACCCACTCGACCTGAACGCGTCGGGGGGGGTGCTCGCTGAGCAGGGGCAGACGCACGCAGAGCAGTTGGTCATCTTGGTTCTGCACGCACCCCATAATCGGAGCAGAAAGCCCGTGCAGAATGACAAGGTCATTCGGCTGGAGTAGACTGCGCGGTTGTGGCTTTAGGGACGGAGGGGTATCCATTTGCACAACAGCATAAGCAGGGGGAGCTTCCAGCACCGATTGAAATCGGCTGATGAGAAGCCTCTTTGCGCTGGCGAGCAGAGTGTCCATCTCGAAAGGTTTGAATAGGAGTGCGTCCACGCCCTGAGCCAAGGCATTGTCCACCTCCTCACCCCCTGCATAGGCGGTCATCACCAGCACAGCGGTAGAGGGCGAAATCTGCCGAATCTGACGCAGTATATCCCCTCCGAAACCGTCTGGCAGGCGTACATCCAAGATAACCAAATCGTAAGTTTGGTTTTCGAATCGCTCCAGTGCTTCGCGACCACTGCGTGCCGTCTCAGCAGAAATCCCTATCAGGCGGAAGGCGTCCACAATCACTCGATCGAGCGACTGCTCGTCCTCCACCACCAAAACCTTCGGTTCAGGCATCTGTGCTCTCCTCCCTGAATGCGAAATCACACTCCGCTACTAATGTAGCAACTTCCGTGCCATTAGGAACCGTTCAATCGGAAATTGAAGCGAGTTCCTAACGATTTGACGCTTCTTTTCTCGAATCGTATCGTGATTCCTGCAAGATTTTTCAGGGCCATGGGTAGATAGGTGTTTCCACTCCGAACAGGAGCGCGAGCAGTGCCCAGACCGCTGCGGAGAAGAACTCTCCAAAAATCATGCCTAAGAAGAAAGGGCGCGCCCTGCGATAGAGGGGCATCCCGCCATAGCGAAGCAAGGGCGCCTTAATCAGCCACGCTACAAACATCGAGAACCACAGAATGACTGAACCCCAACTGGCGCTCATCGCAAAGCCGAGTGGATGGAATGGGAAGCCCGCAAAGACCGAACGCCCCCACGCCAGCAATAGCGTGATTATGAACCCCAGCCCGAAAAAGAGCGGGCGGAACGCAGGCACAGGCGTCTCAGCGCCACCTCCCGTCATAAACGGTAGGTTCTCTTGGAAGAACTGGGTTGGCTGACGCTGGTACACATAGCCATAGAGATTGATAGCGCCGTATTGATAAGGAAGCCAAAGCTGGAAAGCGAACGCCACCCCAATCGCAAAGACGATACCAAAAGCAAGCGTCTTCAGCAGGAGTTTGCGCTGGAGCCGTATCTCGTCGCCCAGTTTCTGCGCGTCCAAGAAGCCTGTGATTGGAATGCCACGCATATCGCGCAGGAGCATCGCGTCGAAGAACGCCATCATTGTCAGGTTCTTAGGGGAGAGCAGAGAGTATTTTTCCATCGTGAGCACATCCATCGGGGTGAAACAGCCCTCGGTGATGAGCAAGCCCCCTTCGGCGGTACAGCGCGCCATCACTAGCCCCATCACCAGCAGGTAAATGGCGAAAATCACCCCAGCGACCCACCAAGTCATGCCCGCCCACGACGCCCATAGCACAATCACCAAAAACGAGCCGACAAGTCCCCAAAACGCCCAGCGGTACGACATCAGTTCCGTGCCAGGTGGGGGTGGAGGCGCATCGCCCGTCACCACGCGCCACACATAGCGTAGGTGGTGGCGCGCGGAGTAGATGATATAGGTCGCCACCGCAAAGAACGCCCCTGAACAGAGCCACTTGACGAACCCTGCCGTCGCTGCGTGTTTCGCCTGCGTCTCAAAGCCGTTCAGAAGCCCGAAAAACTCTGCACCTTTACTAAGTAGGTAAAAGAACCAGAAGCTGAACAGCAGTTCGGTGGGGATAAGGTAGAAAAAGCCGACCGCCGCAAACGACAGATAGATTGAGAAGAAGCTCATTCGGTCTAAGGGCGGGTTCGCAAAGTAGGGATTGAGCGGATAGACCAGCGTGATTTCGGGAATGGTGGGGATGTTGCGGTGAAGCCCGTTCAATGTGAAGACCGAAATTGGCACCAGTGCCCCAAACCAGAACGCACGGTTGCTGAGGAAACTGCCCTCGCGCATCAGCTCCAGCGGGAGTTGCACCAGCGGGAAGGCTAACCGCTCGTTCTCGACCCACTGTTTGCGCAACAGCGTGCTGATACAGAGAAATGCCACGAACACCGCGCCGATCAGCACCAGCCAGCGCGCGGTCGATTCGATCCACGCCCCCCACGGTATGGAGGCTCCGTAGGAAATGCGTTGATAGAACCATTTCACGAGTGGTTCCGGTTGGGGTTCACTGGGGTTCCACGGCACGATTTCGGGGCGGATGTGAGGATAGTAGACCGTGTCCCAATTCGTGCCCTCCGAGTAGTAGCTGACGCCCACTTGCGCTGGAATAAGCCGTTCCATAACACCCCGCGAGGAAATCATCCCGCTGAAGAGCATCATGATGAATACAATCGCCAGCTCGGGCGTTCTCAGTGCCAGATTCGGGTTGAGGCGCCCTACCAGCCGATTGAGCAAGATGCCCAGAAACAGAATAGCAATCACCACGGGGGGCAACTGCATCATCCCGATTTGAATGGTCTGCGAGACCAGCTCGGCTGCAGCGACAATCACTGACACCAACGCCGAGCCAACCATCCCTACGATGAGCGTGCGCACCACACGCACTGAGGGGTAGCGTTCCTTCGCCTGCGAACTGCGCTCCTTCTCCAAAACTGCCATCAGGCTCTCTACTTTCGCTCTGCTTTCCAAAATCCCTGCTGGTTTATAACCTTATGCTATAAGAGATAAGGAGCACGCAGGAGGAACCGACTTGCCTGTAGGGGCAGACCCCTGTGTCTGCCCTTCAAAGGAAGCCGATATCAGGCACCAGTTTAGAAAACCGTCGTATAGTCCGTGCTAAGAGTGCCTAACAAAAATCTCAACCCCGTGAGAGGTTGTCCGAAAGACCCATTCGTAGCACGGGCATCCTGCCCATCCGCACAGTGTCGCACAGGCATTCTTGCCTGTGTCAAAGGCACAGACACGAATGTCTGTGCCACCCTCGTAGCACGGGCGTCCCGCCCGTGTCAATCCCCCCTTTGGTTCCCCCCTTAGTAAGGGGGGCAAGGGGGGATGGGCAAGACGCCCAAGCCACTTTTGTTAGGCGTTCTAAATGGGCAGGGATGCCCAAGCCACATTTTTCGAACACCCTCGTAGAGCCTTGACAAAATCAAGGTTGGGGTACAATAGGAAAACATACTAAACAGTCGGTCGAGGTGGAGATGATGGCGGGTAACTATCTCAAGGGCGAGCCGTTATCGCTACGGTGGAGTAGCGCATGGTGCGAGCATTCGGCAAAGACGATTCCCCAACTGTTCTGCTCGCAAGCGGAAAATTTGGGCGACTCGACGCTTTATTTAGTCAAGCAGAATGGTGTCTATCAACCCCTCTCGTGGCGCAGTGTGCGCGAGCGAGTGGAAGCAATCAGTGCAGGATTGATAGCGCGTGGAGTTCAGCCCGGTGACCGTGTGGCAATCCTGTCCGAGAACCGCCTTGAGTGGGTGCTGGCAGACCAAGCGATTCTTCACGCAGGCGCGATTTCGGTCACGCTCCATTTCCCTCTTATGCCCCAGCAGGTGCAAGAGCAGTTGAGCGACTCGGAAGCAAGTGCCATCTTCGTTTCCAATCTGACCCAAGCACAGAAGGTAGATTCGATTCGTGAGAGCCTGCCCCACCTCAAGCAGTTCATCAGTTTTGAGCCAGTGTCGGGCTGGACGGAACTGGGCGCGCTGGAGGCAGAGGGACGCCAACTGTTGAAAGACAAGCCGAACTTATTAGACGAGACACGCGCCACGCTCAACTGGGATAGCATCGCCACGCTCATCTATACCTCAGGCACGACAGGTGACAGCAAAGGTGTAATGCTTTCGCACGGCAATCTTCTCTCGAGCATGTATGCCTCGATGATGATGTTCCCCCCACCAGGACGCGACTATATCTTGTTCAACTTCCTTCCTCTGAGCCACATCTACGCCCGAACCTGCGATTACTTGGTGACCTTGGGATTGGGTGTGACGATGGCGTTTGCCGAGAGTTTCGACACATTGGCACAGAATCTCCAAGAAGTGCGCCCCCACGCCATCAACGGCGTGCCCCGCTTCTATGAGAAGGTCAAGGAGCGCATCGTTGCGACGATTCAGAGCAAGCCGTTCCTGCGCATGCTCGGTGGCTACGCGCGCAAAAAAGGAGTTCGGCGTGCTTTCGGAGGACGGCTCATCTGGGCAGTGAGCGGAGGCGCGGCGTTAGACCCCCAAGTCGCCGAGTTCTATTGGGAGCACGGTCTTCAACTATTTCAGGGTTATGGGCTAACAGAGACCTCGCCCGTGATTAGTGGAAATAACCCACAAAATAACAAGATTGGCACGGTAGGGGTGCCCTTCCCAGGAGTGGAAGTCAAGATTGCCGATGATGGCGAAATCTTAGCGCGCGGTCCCAACATTATGAAAGGCTACTGGCGTAAACCTGAGGCGACCGCTCAAGCGATTGACCCCGACGGCTGGTTCCACACGGGCGATGTGGGCGAAATCGTGGACGGACAGTATCTCAAGATTACCGACCGCAAGAAAGATATTATCGTGCTGGCAGGCGGTAAGAATGTCGCTCCCGTTGCCATCGAGACGGCTCTTGTGAATAATCCCTACATCGAGCAGGCAGTGGTCTATGGCGATAAGAAGAAGTTCATCACCGCGCTGATTGTGCCCGACTTTTTGCATCTTCAGGAGTGGGCAGACCAGAACCACATCCACTACGACTCGCGCGAAGAGCTCATCGCACACCCGAAAATCATGGAGTGGATGCAGAAGCAGGTTGCCGAATCGCTTTCGAAGTTCGCCCATTACGAGCAGGTGCGCAAGTTCATCCTTCTGCCAGAGGCGTTTACTTTTGAGGCGGGCGATGTGACCATCACGCTCAAGATGAGGCGCGCCCGCATCATCGAGCGGTATCGTGAGCGACTCGATGCACTCTACGAAGAGGAGCGGGTATAATAATGGCTCAGCAAGACGCATAGGAGGCACAACTACATGCTCAGGATACGCCTAACGCGCATTGGGAAAAAGAAGAAGCCGTTTTATCGGGTGGTAGTGGCGCCCAGCCAAGCGCCCCGCTCAGGACGGTTCGTGGAGATAGTGGGGCACTACAACCCCATCACGGACCCTGCCCAAATCCACTTCAATGAAGAGCGGGTGCTTTATTGGCTCAAGACGGGTGCCCAACCCACCGATAGCGTGGAGCGATTGCTCAAAATCACGGGCATTCTGGACAAGGTGAAGCAAGCCGAACAGGCAACCGCCGAAACAAATGCCGAAAACTAATGTCCATATAGCGGAAGGGGAATAACTATGCTCAAGGAGTTCTTAGAGGCATCGATTCGGGCGTTGGTGGATGACCAGCAGGCAGTCTCCATCACGGAGGAGCGCAACGGCTCAACGCTCCGCTACACCATTCAAGTAGCGGAGGGAGACCGTGGTCGTGTGATTGGCAAGCAAGGGCGCATTGTGAACGCCTTGCGCACGGTGGCTCAAGCCGTTGGGAGCAAGAACCGCACCCGCGTGCAGGTCATCATCATCACCGACGAGGGTGAACACGGCGAGGATAACGACGAAGATTAATGCCTAAGCCCTATCAGCCCAAAGTGGGGAAACGCTGGGTCACCGTCGGGGTGGTCCTGCGTCCCTTTGGCATTAAGGGGGAGCTGAAAGTTCGACTGGAGACCGACTTCCCGGAGCGGTTCCAGCCGGGTGCGCGCTTATACTACTGGGTTCCCCCTAAACCTGAGCCTGAGACCGAAGAGCAGTTCGCCCCACGCTCCAAGCGCAAGCGCCCACCTCGCACCACGCAACCGAAAGAGTGCTATATCGAGAGCGTGCGCTGGCATAGGGGCACACTGCTTATCAAACTCAAAGGCATCGACACGCTCACCGACGCCGAACCGTTGCACGGGGCGTGGCTCGTGATCCCACCTGAAGAGCGAATGCCCCTCGGCGAAGATGAGTACTATATCGACGACCTTATCGGGCTGGAGGCGTTCACCGAAGCAGGCGAGCGGGTGGGCATACTGAAACGGGTCATTCCAGGCAGTGTGTACGATTTCTATGAGATTGGCAAACACACTCTACCCGCCGTGGATGAGTATATTCTCAAGATTGACCTCCCGAACCGCAAGATAATTGTCCGATTGCCGGAGTTCGATTAAGGGAGTGATTTGTTTGAGGAATGGGGAGTGAGGTTGCGCCTCCCCATTCCGAACGCTCTAAACGGTGACTTTTGCGTAGTCCAGCACTTTGGGGCAGGGGCAGTTGCGCTCGGCGGGGATTTTCTCAATCAGCCCGAAAATCACCTTGCGAATGCGCTCGGCGTTCTGGTGGAACACATGCATCACCTCTTCCGCCGTGACGGGAGAGACCTCCCCTTCCGCCACCAGACCGCTATCGTAGTCGGTAATCAGCGCGACATTCACCACGCACATCGCCAACTCCCGCGCCAGATAGGCTTCGGGATACTGGGTCATGTTGATGACCTCCCAGCCCATCGAGGTGAACCACTTGCTCTCGGCTTTGGTGGAGAAGCGCGGTCCGTTGATGACCACAATCGTGCCTCGCTCGTGGACGGGGATGCCGTGCGAGCGAATCTCCTCAATCGCCAACTGGCGCAGGACGGGGCAGTAAGGGTCGGCAGGCGAGACATGGTGAACGGTAGGGCCCTCATAGAAGGTATCGGCGCGCCCGTGCGTGCGATCAACATACTGGTCTGCGACCACGAAATCACCGGGCTTTACATGGCGCTGGAGGCTTCCCGCTGCGCAGGGGCTAATCACGCGCGTCACGCCCAGCTCCTTCATCGCCCACAGGTTCGCACGGTAGTTAATCTTGTGGGGTGGGATGCTGTGCTTGCGTCCGTGTCGGGGCAAGAAGGCGACACGGCGTCCCGCAATCTCTCCAATCGAAATGATGTCGCTTGGCGGTCCGTAAGGGGTATCGATTTTGACCTCTTCGACTTTGTGCAGAAACGAATAGAACCCGGAGCCTCCGAAGACTCCGATTTCAGCGAAAGGCTTCATCTAAGTTCCTCCTGTTGAGTTCGGTGTATTTGAGCGCTTCGGCGGCGGCGTTCTGCTCGGCTTGCTTTTTGCTGGAGCCGTGTCCCCGCCCAGCTACGATATCGCGCAGGCGTACCTGCACTACGAAGGTCTTGCGGTGGGGTGTGCCCAGCTCCTCCACCACCTCATAGGTGGGCGTGATGCGCCACCACGCCTGCGTGCGTTCTTGCAGTTGCGACTTGTAGTCCTCGACGGGCATCCTGCCTTGGGCGATGGCTTCTAATTCGGGCTTGAGGTGTTCCAGCACGAACTCGCGTGCCTCCTTGTACCCGCGGTCTAAGTAGATGGCGCCGATGACCGCTTCGAAGGCGTCGCTGAGGATGGAGGGTCGCTCGCGTCCGCCTGCCGATTCCTCTGCAGGGCTGAGCCGAATGAGGGGTGGCAGTCCTGCGCGTTTCGCCGCCTCACACAGCACGCTCGCCCGCACGATACTGGCGCGCGCTTTGGAGAGTTGCCCTTGGTCCCAGTCGGGATGGAGGTGATAGAGGTATTCGGCGATAATCAGCCCCAGCACCGCATCGCCCAGCAGTTCGAGCCGTTCGTTGCTCGCTTGCAGGTCGCCTTCAGTGTGCGAGCGGTGCGTCAGCGCCTGTGCCGCCAACGCCTTGTTCTTGATGGGCAAAGCCGAGCCTACTTTTCGCAACCACCAAAAGCGCACGGCGAAATTATACCAAAGACTGCTTCAGTACTTGAACAATCCGCTCGGAGGCACGACCGTCGCCATAGGGGTTGACCGCCTGCGCCATTTGCTGATAAGCCTGCTCATCGGTCAGAAGGCGGGTAGCTTCCTCAAGAATCGCATCGGGGTCAGTGCCCACCAGTTTCGCCGTGCCTGCTTCGATGCCCTCAGGTCGCTCGGTGGTGGTACGCAGAACCAGTATCGGCTTGCCGAACGCTGGCGCTTCTTCCTGCACACCGCCCGAATCGGTCAGGATGAGCGTGGCGTGCTTCATCACCTGCACGAACGGCGCATAGTCGAGCGGTTCGGTCAGCAAGGCGCGGGGATGGTCGCCCAGTACGGCGGTCAACACTTCGCGCACGCGGGGGTTGCGATGCATCGGCACAAGCAGGAGCAGGTCCTCAAACCGTTCGAGCAGGGTGCGAGTAGCTTTGGCAATCCCGTACATCGGTTCGCCCCAGTTCTCTCGGCGGTGGGTGGTCAGCAGGAGCAGGCGTCCTGAATGGTTCAGGGCGCGTTCAAGGGCGGGGTCATCGGGCTGGAACGGCTGGCGTGCAACCCACAACACTGCATCGATGCCCGTGTTGCCTGTGACCCAGATTTGCTCGTCGGGAATGCGCTCACGCAGCAGGTTCTGGCGGGCGCGCTCGGTCGGGGCGAAGTGAAAATCGGCTATCGGCGCGGTCAGACGGCGGTTAATCTCCTCAGGGAAGGGGTGATACTTGTCGTAGGTGCGCAGACCCGCCTCCACATGCCCGAACGGTATCTTGTGGTAGAACGCTGAGAGTGCCGAGACGAAGGTGGTGGTGGTGTCGCCCTGTGCCAGCACGAGGTCGGGCGGTTCGGCTCGGAACACGGTGTCCAGCCCCTGCAGAGTGCGCACGGTAATCTCACTCAGCGTCTGGTGGGGCGTCATGATGTTCAGGTCGACATCGGGCGTGAGTTCGAACAGGCGCAGGACTTGGTCGAGCATCTCGCGGTGCTGTCCTGTGGCGACGATACGCACTTCGAAATCGGGGTCGGCTTGAAGTTGGCGTATCACGGGCGCCATCTTGATTGCGTCCGGTCGGGTTCCACATACAGCGACGACTCGTATGGTTGCCATCGGCTAAGAGTGTACCTGTTGGGTATAATGAGAGTCGGTTCGGGGCGTGGCGCAGTATGGTTAGCGCGCCTGCTTTGGGTGCAGGAGGTCCCCGGTTCGAGTCCGGGCGCCCCGACCAAGCCCTAATTCAAGGGTTTCGTTGTCAGCTTAAGAACGCCTAACAAAAATGCCAACCCACCCAGAGGCTGTTCGAAAAGTCCATTCGTATCACGGGCGTCCCGCCCGTGTGAAGCCCCCTCTGATTCTTGATAGGGGTACAACCTTCCAGTTCACTTTCGGGGGGAATGCCTGATTTCTCCTGCGATTTCAGTCCTCACCCCAGCCCCTCTCCCGAAGCTTCGGGAGAGGGGAGCAGACCCTTCGCTTCGCTCAGGGTGACGCAGTGCTTTCCACTGCCCACTGCCGATTGCTCTACACACGGGCGAGACGCCCGTGCTACCACTCCCACTGCCGATCGCCCACTGCCCCCAATCCGTCATTCTGAGCCGAAGGCGAAGAATCTCAAGAAACACCTCAAATCGAGACCCTTCGCTTCGCTCAGGGAGACAGATGGGGGGCTATCTCGCTTTGGTACACCTTCCCGCTGTAGCACTCTCATCGGTATCGACAGGAAAGTTGGGTTTTTACCGAATCAGGATAGCAGGGTGCCGCGGCGTTTCATACAATCAGAATTTCGAATATGCAACTCGAATCGCACTCCCCCGCAGCAGGAATCACACAAAGAATGGTGTATAATATCGATTAGCAACGACGGTGTTGTAAGGAGGGTGTCATGAAGAGATTCGGTAGACCGATAAAACGAACCGTGCCTTCCGATTGGGTTGCGAAGGCGCTTTGGAGTCTTGTGTTAACCCTACCTCTACTCGGATACTCCCAGACAGTTTTAGAACCTGTGTGGTCGCGTGGTGCAACCCCAATAAATGCACAAGTGGCAATTTCCCAAGACGGCTCGACGATTGTCGTTTCGGATAAGTATCGCGCATGGTACTGGCGCGTCGCCGATGGCAATCTCCGCGGCTCGATTGACCTGGCAAACGATGTCTCCTATGCGATTGCCGTTTCGCCAGATGGCTCACTGATTGCAGGAAGCTACCTCGACGCTTCGGTGAGACTTTGGCGCACGAGCGACGGAGCATTACTCGGTGAATTCTCGGCAAATGATGTTGTGCATGCGGTTGCTTTCGCTCCAGACGCATCTGCCTTAGCCGTCGCAGCGGGGATGTGGCACCCCATGAAAGTCTATCTTCTCAACCCCACGACGATGACCGCATTCGACCAGCTGACCCTGTCGGACTACCCCTACGCGGTGGCATTTTCTCCGAATGGTGAAACGGTTGCCATCGGAGATAGTACTGGCAAAGTTACCCTATGGCGTCGCTCTGAAGGAACGGTGCGAGAACTCACAGGGCATACGAGCTCTATCCTCTCGCTGGCGTTTTCGCCAAACGGGGATTTGCTTGCGACGGCGAGCACAGACCCCATCTCGCGTCAGAGCCAGGTGATTGTGTGGGATGTGCAGGGTGAAACCCCAGTGGCTCAATGGACAGAGACGAATGCACCTCGAATTTCGGTCGCTTTCTCGCCCAGTGGCTCGGAGTTAGCGCTTGCTGTTGGCTCAGAGATACGCCTACGACTGGTGCCCTCTGGCGCGCCTCTCAACACCATCGCCCACACAGCCACCTCGGTTGCTTTCATGTCAGAAGGTACTTTGGTCTCGGATGGTGGGGGCGTGCGCTTCTGGCAAGTGCCAAATGGGACGCTTGTGGACGCCTATAAGCCTGAGCACGCCTTTGCGTGGATGCCGAACGGCAACACCATCATCAGCACAACGCTCGATGAGACGCTGTTCCGAAGTGCCCTGCAGGGGAGCATCCAAGCCACTGTTCCTCAGGGCGCGAGCCGAGTTGCTGTCTCGCCAGACGGTGGATTGATGGCGCTCTCGACAGGGCAATCTTCTATCCAGCTCTGGAACCTAAACACCAGCAGTCTATTGACCACCCTCCCTGCCACTAATTACATTCGGCAGCTGGCGTTCTCACCAAATGGAGCCTATTTGGCGTCGCTTGGCTCGGCGGACAGCCCTTATCTTGGGTATACGGTGTCCGTGTGGCAAATGCCCACTGCGACCTCGCTTTACACGGTTTCCGTGCCCCCCAGCAAGGCTATCTACTCGTTCGCCTTCTCGCCCGACAGCAGCCTGATGGCGCTCGTGGACGCAGAAGGAGCCGTGCTCCTCTACCGCACTTCAGATGGTCAACTCATCAGCACCCTTCAGAGCGACTACTATGGAGATATTGAGGCTTACTTCGTCACCTTCTCTCCTGCGGGAAGCCTTTTGGCGTTTAGTTTAGGCACCCATGTGGAGGTGTGGAACTATCAGGACGGTTCCCTGCTTTACGAGATTCCCACCTATCCTAATCATTTTGCATACTCAGTGGCTACTTCACCTGATGGAGTGCTGGCGATAGGTAGTGGTGAGAAAATCTCGTTCTGGCGTATGGCAGACGGGGCGCTATTGGACACTTATGTGCTTGCGAGGCTCAACTTGGGATTAGAGCGTGTCGAGTTCTCGCCTACGGGTGAGTATATCGCTATAGGTGATAGTGCGATTCTCTCGGTTGCCCACAACCCGCTCTACCGAATGCCGGGCGATGTGAACGGCGATGGGTGTGTTGACGAAGCAGACCTGCTCTTGGTGTTGTTCGCTTTTGGCACGGACGACACTCAAGCCGACCTCAATCGCGACGGTGTTGTGAACGATATCGATGTGTTGGAGGTATTGTTCACTTTCGGCAGTGGCTGTTAGCCCTCACGTCCTGCTTCTTTAGCCCTCACCCCCAGCCCCTCTCCCGACGCTTCGGGAGAGGGGAGTGAACCTCACCCCCTTGCCCCCTCTTTATCCCCCCTTATCCCCCTTAGTAAGGGGGATAAGGGGGGATTGCGTCTCCCCCCTCTCTGCTTGCGGAGAGGGGGGCTGGGGGGTGAGGTTTACCTCTTGGAAAAGGAGACAAGTGGCTTGGAAGTTGAACTCAAACTGTGTACCCCTGTCAGTTGGGGGTGAGGGCTGAAACCGCTGGAAAATGTTGGCGTTCACCCCGAAAGTGAACTGGAAGACTGTACCCCTGTCAGGTAAGGGGGAATGGGCAAGATGCCCAAGCCACTCTTCAGACCCTCTGCAAGAGTTGCAATAGAAGGACTCAATAGGGTATACTGCCCCCGTCCACTACCGGGCATAACTTCGCGGAGCCGTACCTGTGCGGTTTCGCAAAGGGAGGAGAAAATGATGAGGAAGCGAAGGAACGCCTCACGGGGTGGATCGTTGCGTTGGTTGGGTTGGGCGCTGGCATTAGCAATCACGATGCCCACCGTCTGGGCGAAAAGCCCCCGCAACGATCAAAATACGGAAGTGAAGATTGAATACGAGTCGGTCGCTATCGAGCCACCGACTATCTTTGAAACAAACCGACGCTTACCCCCGCGTCAGCGTGTTTTGGTTCAGGAAGGGAAGCCAGGCGAGAAACGCATCGAGTGGCGGATTACCCTGCGCAATGGTAAACCCATCAAGCGCGAGAAGGTCTCTGAAGAGGTCGTTGAGCCGCCCCGACCCCGAATTTATGAGGTAGGGGTCTATGCGCACATCGCTTCGCGCGGTGCTGTGGGGCGCGCCAGCTCATTCCGAACGACAAAAGTCATCGAGATGGAAGCAACTGCCTACACGGCGCACCGCAGTGGCGGCGGCACGGGCACTGGGCGCACCGCCAGCGGAATGCCTGCTGGTTATGGGCTGGTGGCGGTCGACCCGCGTGTGATACCGCTTGGAACCGTGCTTTACATAGAAGGCTATGGGATGGCAATCGCCGCTGACCGAGGGCGCGCCATTCGGGGTCGAAAAATCGACCTCTACTTCTCCAGCCGTGCTCAAGCGCTTCAGTTTGGCAGACGCAAAGTGCGCGTACATATCCTGCGCCCCACCCCTGCGAACTGAACCCCATAAGCCCTGCCAATCAGGCAGGGCTTATCGGTTATAATAGGGGGCTATGCGACTGGGCACACAGCAAGTGAACCGCCTCGGACACTTGGAAGTGGGCGGATGCGATACTGTTGCGTTAGCCGAGACCTACGGCACGCCCCTCTATGTGCTGGATGAAACCGCCTTCCGAGAGCGATGCCGAGCGTATCGCTCTGCCCTGCGCCAACTTAAACCCAACATCGAAGTGGTCTACGCTGGCAAAGCGTCGCTCAATATGGCTATCTGCCAGATTGTCCATCAAGAGGGCTTGGGGCTCGATGTCGCCTCGGGCGGTGAACTCTACACTGCGCTCCAAGCGGGTTTCCCTGCCGAACGCATCCATTTTCATGGCGTGTTCAAGACCGAGAGCGAACTGCGTATGGCGTACGAGGCGGGGGTCGGAGCGGTAGTGTTGGACAACTTCGAGGAGATTGCTCGGCTCAGTGAAATTGCTTCTCGCGTGAAACCCCAGCCCGTGAAGATACGCATCGCGCCCGAAGTGGAGGCATCTACCCATCCGCTCATTCGCACAGGACAGCGCGATAGCAAGTTCGGCTTTCACCTGCTAAATGGCGACGCCTATCGTGCAGTGGAACGCGTGTTAGGCAAGCCGAACCTACACCTGCGCGGGTTCCACTGCCATATCGGCTCGCAGATTCGAGACCTATCGGCGTTCGAGGAGGCGGTGCGGGCGATGGTCACTTTCGCCGATGAGGTGCGCCAGCGCACAGGCTATGTGGCGGAGGTGCTGAATGTGGGCGGTGGGCTGGCGGTGCGCTACACTCCCGACGACACTGTTCCCGACCTGAACACCTATGCCCAGACGCTGGTGAACACCCTGCGAACGGAATGTGAACGCTTGAACTACCCCGAACCAACGCTCGGCATCGAACCCGGTCGCTCGCTGATTGCCGAGGCAGGGCTGACACTCTATCGGGTGGGCGCAGTGAAGCAGGTGCCTCACGACAAACCCGACCTGCCCAGCGAGTACCTGATTATCGACGGCGGAGTCTCCGATAACCCACGCCCCCAAATGTATGGCGCGCGCTATACCGCCGTGCACGGGAACCGCGCCGATGAACCCCACGACCGACCCTATCGCATCCTCGGCAAGCACTGCGAGACCGACCCCGTGATCGAGTGTGCCCTCCTGCCTGAAACACGGGCTGGCGACCTGATAGCAGTGCTGACAACGGGTGCCTACGCCTATTCGATGAGCAGTCAGTACAACCGATACCCGCGTCCAGCGATGGTGGCGGTATGCGAAGGGAAAGCGCATGTGATTGTGGAGCGCGAGACCTACGAGGATGTGCTTCGCCACGACCGTCTGCGAGCCGACTAAGGCGCCATGCCTGCGAGGGGCAAGCCCAAAGTTTGCTCCCAGCCCATCAGGAGGTTCAGGTTCTGGATCGCCTGACCCGATGCGCCCTTGACGAGGTTGTCTATCGCACTGATGATGACCGCCATCCCCGTGCGCGCATCGATCGTCAACCCGATATCACATCGGTTTGAGCCGTAGACTTCGCGTGTGGCGGGAAACTCTCCCAACGGGCGCACTTGCACAAAGGGCGCATCGGAGTAGAAGGTGCTGTAAAGCGTGTGCAGGTCGGCAGTGGCAATCGGCTGGGCGAGCGGGGCGTAGGCGGTGCAGAGGATGCCCCGCGTCATCGGCACGAGGTGGGGCGTGAAGCGCACTCGCAGGCTGTGGCGCCCAACACTTTCCAGTGTCTGTTCGATTTCGGGCGTGTGGCGGTGTTTCTCTACCGAGTAGGCTTTGAAGTTCTCGTCCAACTCGGTGAATAGGTAGTCCACAGTGAGGCGTGAGCGTCCTGCGCCCGACACACCCGACTTGGCGTCTATCACGAGAGTCTTGGTCGCGACAAGTTCGGCACGCACGAGGGGCGCTAACGCTAATGCCGAGGCGGTCGGATAGCAACCAGGGTTCGCAATCAGGCGTGCCTTGCGGTAGGCTTTCAGATCGATTAGTTCGGGCAGTCCATAGACTGCTTCGCCAAGCAAGTGGGGGGCGGTGTGGGGTTTACCGTACCACTCACTGAAGGTCTGGGGATTTTTCAGGCGAAAGTCCGCCGAGAGGTCGATTACCTTCAGCCCTTTCTCCAACAGGGCGGGCGCATGTTCCATCGCAAAGCCCGTCTCACCAGCGAGGAACACAACTTCACAGCGCTGAGCCAGCGAGTCGGGGTCGTAAGTGCTGAGCGTCGGGAGCGAGACGCCGTAGAAGTGCCTATGGACGCTGGTAATCGGTTTGCCCGCTTCCGAGCGCGAGGTGAGCGCAGTGATTTCCACGCGCGGATGCTGGCTCAGCAGGCGGATGAGTTCGCTTCCTGTGTAGCCTGTCGCACCGACAACCCCAACTCGAACCTTGTGCATCTCAGTCAATGAGTTCTTCGGGTTTGAACCACAGGTTCAGCTCATACTCCGCCGATTCGGGGTCGGAAGAGCCGTGAATCACATTCTGCTCGATGTCCAGCCCGAAGTCTCCACGAATGGTGCCGGGCGCGGCGTTGACTGGGTTCGTTGCGCCCATCATCTGGCGGGTGACCTCGATGGCGTTCGGGCATTCCAATACCATCGCCACCACAGGACCCGAAGTGATGAAGTTCACGATGTCGTTGAAGAACGGCTTGTCGCGGTGGACGGCGTAGTGCTGTTCCGCCAGTTCGCGGGTGGGGTGAACCATCTTCAGACCTACGATACGAATACCTCGTTTTTCGAATCGTGAAATAATCTCGCCGACCAGTCCGCGTCGGACTCCGTCGGGCTTAACAAAAATCAGCGTTCGGTTCATCTCTTTCTATACCCTCCTGTATGGCGGGAATTATACCGAGCCGAGAGGGTTCAAACCTCGCTATTCGGAGCAAAGCGGAGAATCCTATACTCATGCCTCACTCCCTATTCCCCACTCCCCTATGACGCGACCCTTCACTTCGCTCAGGGTGACGAAAGGGATAGCTCTGGGAGTGACTTGGGTGGGACACCCATACTACCTTTCACCACCTATCCCAACTCGATCCGATGAGCGTTTGCCACCGATACAGAGCGACAGGTGAAGTAGAGTACTTGGGTCTGGGTGGCTACAGAACGGAGCAGTTCCAGAGCCGATTGCAAGCGCACCGTGTCCGAATAGACGAACGGTTCATCTAACAGCAGAGGCACACGCACATCGCCCGACAGGGCATCGCTCAGCCCCAAGCGACAGGCGAAAAAGAGCTGGTCTAAAGTGCCTGCACTCCACGCAGGGTCGTTTTCGCTGAGAGCAATCGGCTCGCCTCGCTCGATGTGGAACACCTTCAGGCTCAAATCTGACTCGATAGCGACCTGCTGATAGCGTCCGCCAGTCAGTTGGGGCAGATAGCCCTCGATTCGGGGCTTCAGCAGGGGGCTGAGATTGCTCAGGTAGATTCGATTCGCCTCCTCCAGCAAGGCACGGGCGTTCTGGAGGGTTTCCAGCCGATTGCTCAGGTAGTCGAGTTCGGCTTGGGCAGACTGTCGCTGGAGTTCCAGCGCTTCGGGGTCGTCGTGGTGCAGTGCCGACTGGAGTAGCCCCTCCGTTCGGTGATAGTCGCGCTGGGTCTGCTCAAACTCTTGGCGTAGTTGTGCAAGTTGCTCCTGCAGGCGCAGGAACTCTTCGGCAGGGCGTGTGGCAAGGTCACGGTGTACGGGGTCATTCTCCAGTTTCTGGCTCAGCCCGACAATCTCGACGCCCAGTTCCCGATAGCGCGCCTTGGTCTGCTCCAGTGAGCGTGTGCGGAGCAGTGCAGAATACACCGCCGAGAGACGCTGATACTCCGTTTGAAGTTGTTGGAAGCGTCGCCACCGTTCCTCGAATCGTGCCAGTGCGGTGGCGATGGGCGTGCTCAGGTCGTACTCACTGCCGTTGCGTTCGGGACTGGGCAGTTGCACCTCCGTTATTCCTGCCGAGCGCAGGCGGTTCACCAGTTCCGCCTCGAGGGTTTTGCGTTCCGCTCGTGCCGATTGATAACGCTCTTCGAGCAGGGCGCGCCGTGCTTGCAGTTCGGCATGACCGCGCGGACGCCACAAAAGCCCGATGAGCACCACCAGCACGCCCAACCCGATGAGTCCCATCCCCAGCGCTTGGCTCTTGTTGAGAAAAAGTGCCCCAGCGACACCGATTGCGATGCCCATCAGCACCAGTCCCTTGCGTGCCCTGCTCTGCCCAATTTCCTGCTGACTCTCCAGCCGAAGCGAATCGAGTTGGTTGCGTGCCTGCGATTCCTCTTGGCGGGCGCGTTGATAGCGCTTGTACTCGGCTTGAAGCGAATGAAAGAAGTCGCTGGGCAGGGCACTCAGCTCGGCATAGTCGCGCTGGAGTTCCTCGTCGAGCCGTTCCAAATCGGTCTGGGTGCGCATAAGGGTCTCGATCTGCTCGGCGAGCTGGTTCGCCTCTTTGCGTTTTGCCGAGAGTTCCTCGCTCAATAGTCGAACCGACTGCCAGCGTTGGAGCAGGGCATCCTTTTCAGCGATTTCGACGTGGAGCTGGTCGAGGCGTTGGCGGTATTGCTCCAGTTGTTGGCGGTAGGTGCGTGCTTGGGCTTCGGTAGTACGGGCAGAATGGAGAGCTTTTTGAATCTGCTCGATGCGCGCCTCCGCTTCGGAAATCCGCTTTTGTATCTCTCGGCGTCGGGCGTCTATCTGGCGGAAGATGGGTTCCAAATCGGTAGCGACCGCGCTTTCTCGGAGCTGTTGCTGAAGCGTGCTGAGCGTGCGCTGGTTGGCAAGGCTCGCCATTTCGCGCTGGCGTATGCAGGCGGTCGCCTCGTACACCTCGCGCGCCATTTTCCAGAGTGCATCCCACTCACGCTGTGCCGAGTCGCCCTTGAACAGTTGCCCATCTCGCTCCAAGATAAATTCTCCTCGCTTGCGTGGGTCGTCGTTCGGGTGAAACTTGGTAAGCTTGATGCGCTCGCCATCGTAGTCCAAAGTGAGCTCCAATCGCCAGCCGTCAGGGTGTCCCCAGTGTATGCGCTGACGCACAGATTGGGCGGTGCTGTTCGGATTGGCATAGAGCGCATCGAGCAGGGCGGACAGGAGCGTGCTCTTCCCCGATTCGTTCGCACCCAATATCAGGTTCAGCCCGTGCTGAAACTCGAAAGTGTGGGCACTGCGAAACCGTCCGTAACCCTCGACCGTGAGCCTACAGAACCGTATCATAGCCGACCTCCCCTGAGCAGATAGAGCGCGAGCTGATAGGCGGGTTGAAGTTGCTCGCGATTCGGCTTGGAAGCGACCACCTCTGCAAGTACCTGCTCAAACGGCGTTTCGGGTTGGAGCGTCTCGTGCTGGAATGCGCCCTCCACCTCCAGCCAAAGGCAAGCATCGCGCAGGGCTTCGGCGACCTCGTGGGGATGGAGCGGAACCTGCCCCGACCACTGCCCCACCAACCGTACCCGCGCCACCACATTTTCACCGAGCCGAGCGCGGATAGCGGAGACCAGCAGATTCAGCTCGGCGTAGAGCGCAACATCCACATCCAGCATTCCGTTCGTGTTCTTGGGGTAGACCGCCTCTCCACAGGGCACGGGCTTCACTTGGGCGGGTCTGCCCTCATCCAACTCCACAATCAGCACACTGCCGGGTAGGGATTGGTTGGGCATGACCATTTCGGGCGCCCCGCTGTACCAGCAGGGTGTTGCGCCCAACTGGAAATGGCGCGGGGAGTGCCAATCGCCCAGAGCCACATAGTGCAGTTGGCTCACCGCAAGCAGCTCGATAGGGATTGTGCCCTTGCCGTCGGGATGGGGCATCGAGCCGTGCATGATGGCTATCTGATAGGGCGCGCCGTCTGGGTCATGGTTCAGCACCGCACTCCAGCGCGCCTCCTGACCTGCTGGGCACGCACGAATCTCCAAATCGAGCGCAGGCACACGATAGCGGGCGGTCTCGTCCAGAAAGTGCAGGTTCACGGGCAGGGTGTGGTTTCGGAAGGGATGTCGTTCGGCGGGGTCATGGTTGCCAGGAATGACCACTGTCGGGAGGCGCGTGCTTCCGATGGTGCGCAGGGCGAACTCGACCCACTCTCGGCTCACCTGAGGGCTATCGAACAGGTCACCCGCAATCAGAATGGCGTCGCAATCATGCTCTTGGGCGAGTTGAAAGATTCGTTGGAAGGTGCGTTTGAGCCGTGCTTGGTGTTCGCTGGCTCGTGCGCCCAGATAGCCGAACGCTCGACCCAGATGCACATCGGAACTGTGCAACAGTCTCATCAAGCGCACAGTTCGCCCAGCACACAGTGATTCCTGCTGAGAGACTTCACTTTATGTGTGGGAACCCCTCCGCCTTCGGCTCAGGGCGACAAAGTGTTTTCCACTGCCCACTGCCGATTGCCCACTGCCCAAAACCTTTCATCACCGCCAGCCGATGTCGATGCCCAGCACGGCTTCCAAAAAGTTAATCAGCACCAGCACGACAAGCGCAAAAAGAACCAATCCAATCCCGTACCAGACCTTCTTTTGCTTCTCGCTCATGTTCGCCTCCTCAGAACAAGGGTTTGAGCGTGGGGTAGAGTTGGCGGTAGCAGGCATAGACTTCTTCGTAGGCTTGGCGCAGTGCCTCATCAACTTCGGTGCGTTCTGCAAGGCGAATGGTCGAGTCGCACGCGCTGGGCACGCTCTCCCAGACGCCCGTGCCCACTCCTGCCAACAACGCCACACCATAGGCAGGACCCTCCTCCGCTTGCAGGATATGTACCGCCTGCCCGAAGGTGTTGGCGATAACCGTGCGCCAGAGCAGACTGCGCGCACCGCCACCTGTTAGGCGCAGTTCAGACAGTTCAAGCCCCATCGCCTTCAGTATCTCCAACGAGTCGCGCAGACCACATGCAACCGCCTCCAGCACGGCACGGGTGAAGTGGGCGCGCCTGTGGGCAAGAGTCATCCCCACGAACGCCCCGCGTGCATTCGGGTCGGGATAGGGTGTGCGTTCGCCCGATAGGTAGGGCAAGCACATCAGCCCCTCCGCACCGGGCGACACCTGCGCCGATTCGTCGATCAGCACATCATAAGGCACATCGGGCGCGAAGGTGTCGTGATACCACTGGAGCGCACCGCCTGCCATCAACATCACGCCCATCACATGCCACGCGCCGGGCACCGCATGGCAGAAGGTGTGCGTGCGGTACTGGGCGTCCACGCGCGGTTCGTTCAGGTGGGCGAACACGACCCCACTCGTGCCCAGCGCAACTGATGCAATCCCCTCGCGCACAACGCCCGTGCCGACCGCTCCTGCCGCTTGGTCGCCCCCACCGCCAACAACGGGTGTTCCCTCCGCCAGCCCCGTTGCTTGGGAGGCTTGCGAATGCACGCGCCCTGTGATTTCGGGCGATTCGTACACTTTCGGGAACCACTCGCGTGGCAGTTCCAGCGTATCTAACATCCCATACGCCCAATCGCGCTGGGGCACATCGAACAGGGCTGTGCCCGAAGCGTCCGACACCTCGGTCGCATACTCCCCCGTCAATCGGTAGCGAATGTAGTCCTTCGGCAAAAGCACCTGCCTTAAGCGCGCATAGGCGGACGGTTCGTGATCTCTCAGCCAGATGACCTTGCCCGCTTGGAACCCTGTCAGCACGGGGTTCAGTGTGGTCTTGAGCACCTGCTCTTCGCCGACACGCTCGGTAATCCACGCGCACTCCTCAGCGGTTCGCTGGTCGCACCAGAGCAGGGCAGGGCGTATCACCTCGCCATACTCGTCCAGAAAGACCGAACCGTGCATCTGCCCGCTCAAGCCGATGCCCTTGACCTCGTTGGGGCTGATATGACTTGTCGCAAATAGGCTCTGGACTGCCTTACAGGTCGCTTGCCACCAGTCGTCTGGGTCCTGCTCTGCCCAGAGCGGTTTGGGAGTATAGAGCGGATAGGACTCGCTTGCGGAGGCGCGCACTTGCCCCTGCTCATCAATCAACACCGCTTTGACGCCCGAAGTGCCCACATCGATGCCCAGCAGATACATAGCAGGTTCTCAATTTGCCCAAATTAGGAACGAATCCTGCTTTACGAAGGTATTTTGCTTACCGAACTCTCGAAAACTGGGCTATAATAGGGTTGGTGATGGTTGAGGATGGTCTTATGGTTCGATGGTGGCAGAGATGTGAACGAGCTCATCGACTTGGCACAGCAGGGCGATGACCAGGCTGCCGAGCATCTGTTGCAGTTGTATCGCCCGCTGGTACAAAGTCTGGTGCGTGGGTTCTACCTTCCAGGCGGTGAGCCAGAAGACCTCCAGCAGATTGGGATGCTGGCTCTGTGGAGTGCGATTTTGCGCTTTGACCCCTCGCGCAACGCTTCGTTTGGGGCATTTGCGCGACTCTGCATTCGTCGTCAGATATGCTCTGCGCTCAAGCAGGCTCAGCGCGTGCCTCCGCTCGTATTCACTCCGATGGGCGATGGCGACACCTCGCAAGAGTGGCTCGAACAGATTGGCGACCCGACCTCACATCCCTTGGAAATCCTCATGGCACGCGAGCAACATCCCCAGTTGGACGACTCCTTCTTGGCGCTGCTTAGCCCGCTGGAGTCGCAGGTTTTCCAGCTCATCTGCCAACAGAAGACCTACCGCCAGATTGCGCAAGAGTTGGGCTGTTCGTTCAAGGCGGTGGATAATGCGATGGGGCGCATTCGCAAAAAAGCACGCCGATACCTTCAGAACCAGCAGGAGTTGTGAGAATCTCGATATATAATTGCGTCATCACGATTTTGGAGGTAGGAGAATAGTGATGTGCAAGCAGAAGGGGTTCACTCTGATAGAGTTGTTGGTGGTGATTGCGATTATCGCCATTTTGGCTGCCATCCTCTTTCCGGTGTTTGCTCAGGCGCGTGAGAAAGCGCGCCAGACGACCTGCCTGAGCAATCTGCGCCAGTTAGGGCTGGCGTTCGTAGCATACCGCACCGATTGGGACGGTCAGAATCCTGGACCGGGTGACGGTGGGCACTGCGTCGGTCGGTGGCGCACAGAAGATGGCTGGCCCCACTGGATGACAGGCTTCCTTTCGACTGCGCTGGCTCAGTGGGTTCCCTGCTACAGTATCGTCACGCAGGTCGGCAACCCTGAGAACTCCCCCATCAATCCGATTTGGGTTTACTTCGGGGGCGTCCATCGGGGCGCACTCTACACCTATGTCAAAAACCCCGACATCTACATCTGTCCTTCAGATAGGCGTGGTCGCGAGAAAGGGCTGAGCTACTCGATGAACGCCGTGGCGGGCTACACCCCCGAACAGGTGGTGGAACGCCCTAGCCAGTTCGTGATATTGGTGGACGAACAGCAGACGCTCAACGACGGCTACTTCTGGGCGTTTGCGTGGGGGCGCGCGGTGGACTGCCCCACGATTGCCCATAATGGCGGTACGAATCTACTCTTCTTCGATGGGCACAGCAAGTGGTATAAAGCGGACAAGTACCCCCGAATAGACAACTGCACAGGCAGTGTTAAGCCCTCGCTGTTTTGTCCGAAAATCCCATTCCCCGAGGGACCAATCTATTCACCATTCTGCAATCAGGAGTAAGCACCCTCTTACTCAACCAAGTGAAGGTACTCTTCACGGTGAGCCTGAGCGAAGTGAAGGGGCTTCAGTACAGTTCCTCGCTTTCTAATAGGCGACTTCGATTTCGGGGGCGTGATGTCCACACGCTCCCTCACGAGGTATACTACACTTGTTAAACACCCGATTGTGGAGGCGAAAAAAGAGATGGCAGAACTGTTAGCGGCGCAGTTGGTGCGGGACATCCCGAACTTCCCCGAACCGGGGATTATCTTCAAGGACATTACTCCCGTCCTCAAGCATCCGCAAGCCCTTAAGGAGGTCGTAGACCTCATGACCGAGCATGCACGCCAGCTCAAGCCCGATGTAGTTGCGGGCATCGAGTCGCGCGGGTTCGTGTTCGGCTTGCCGATAGCGATTAACTTGGGGCTGGGCTTCGTGCCGATTCGTAAGTTGGGCAAACTGCCAGGCGAGAAGATTGCCGAAGAGTACGCGTTGGAGTACGGCACGAACACTGTGGAAATCCACAAGGACGCAGTAGAACCCGGTCAGCGGGTGGTGGTGGTGGACGACCTCTTGGCGACGGGAGGCACCGCAGCCGCCGCTGCACGCCTGATTGAGCGGTTAGGGGGCACAGTTGCGGGGTTCACTTTCCTCATCGAGCTCACCTTCCTCAACGGGCGAAAGAACCTGCGCGGGTATGATATTCACGCCCTAATCGAGTATTAGACCGATGGCGGTACGCGAGCAACTGGAACGGCTGGAACTGGAACTGTTGGCACCCCACGCCACCAAAAGTGCCCATTCGCGGGGGCGACCCGTTCCCGAACCGCCCGACCCCGTGCGCACCGCCTTCCAGCGCGACCGCGACCGCATCATCCATTCCAAAGCGTTCCGACGGCTCAAGCACAAGACCCAAGTGTTCCTTGACCCGAACGAAGACCACTACCGCACACGCCTCACCCACACGCTGGAGGTGGCGCAGATAGCCCGTACCATTAGCCGTGCCCTCCGACTGAACGAAGACCTCACGGAGGCGATTGCGCTTGCACATGACTTGGGACACCCCCCCTTTGGGCATACGGGCGAGGAGGCATTAGATGAGATTCTGCGCGCCTATGTGCCCGGCGCTCGCTTCCGCCACTACGAACAGAGCCTGCGTGTGGTCGACCACATCGAGAAGAACGGGCGCGGGCTGAACCTCACCCACGAGGTGCGTGAAGGGATTGTCGGACACTCGAAAGGGCGTGCCGACCTCAGCGCACACGAAAGCGCAAAAACCACCAGCCCCGAAGCGACCGTCGTGCGAATCGCCGACCGAATCGCTTACCTCAACCACGACCTCGACGATGGCATTCGTGCAGGACTCCTGACCGAACAAAGCCTGCCCCGCCACCTGATCGATTTCCTTGGCGACACCCACAGCGGTCGCATCGCCCGAATGGTGATGGATGTGGTCGAAAATAGCCTCGGCACCGAAACCGTCCAACTCAGCGACGCCATGCGCGAGGCGATGAACGAGATGAAGGAGTTCATGTTTGAAAACCTCTACCACCACCCCACCGTCCAGCACGAGCGGGAGAAGATGACGCGCATCCTCAGGCAGATGTTCGAATACTACTTCGAGGAGCCGTCCCGCCTGCCAGAGCGGTTCCGTCCGCAAGACCCCACCAACACCAACGCCCTCGCCCACGCCGTGTGCGACTATCTGGCAGGTATGACCGACCGCTACGCCATTCAAAAGTTCGAGCAGATTTTCCTGCCGCGCAACTGGGGAGGGTTCAACCTATGAAGCCCCTGCGCTGTCGGTGTGGGCAAGTGATTGGGCTGGACGACCTAATGCACATCGCCTATCACCCCCACACGATGGGCGCCAATCGGATTCAGGTACGGTTCGAGTGCCCCCGATGTGGGCGTGTCAGCGAACGACTCCTGCCCCAAGCGGTCTGGGACGAGATGCTCCTCGCTTACTTAGAAAACGACGAACGCTCCCTGAGCGAATGGATGGAGACGACCCAACTCGGACCTATCACCGACGAGGAAGTTCGGGCGATGCGCCGTGAACTGCGCTATGGCGACCCACTCCAGAGCCTGCGCGATTGGGAAGCCGAGCGCGGTGAGACACAGGAGTAGCCACTGCGATGAGAATCGCCCACTTGAGCGATGTGCATCTGGGATACCGTGCCTACAGCCGAGTCGATAAGCACGGGCGCAACCAGCGCGAAAGCGACATCCTCGTCGCGTTTCGACGCGCCCTGCGCGAAGCAGTGAACGCAGAACCCGACCTTATCGTGATTACAGGCGACCTGTTCCACACGGTGCGCCCTTCCAACACCAGCCTGCTCGGTGCTTACCAATATCTGAGCCAAGCACAGGAGATTCGCAAAGGCGCGCCCCTGCTCATCATCGCTGGCAACCACGAAACCCCACGCACTATTGAGAGCGGGTGCATTCTGGAAATCCTTCGGCACATTCCGGGCGTGATTGTGGTCTACGACACCCTGCAAGCCGTGGAGTTCGAGTCGTTGGGCATCTACGCGCTCTGTATCCCATCGCGCGGTGTGCCCGAAATCGAACAACGAATGATTGAGCCTGACCCGCATGCAAAAGTGAACCTCCTACTCCTGCACGGCATCTTGGAAGGCGTAACGCACTACGCGCTGGAACGCCCCATCGACCGAAAAAGAATCGTGCGGGATGAGTGGGACTATATTGCGCTGGGTGACTATCACCTCTACCAACAAGTTGCCCCGAACGCCTACTATTCAGGCGCGACCGAGTTCACCAGCACCAACATCTGGGAGGAGGCGGACAAGCCCAAAGGCATTATCGTCTACGACACCGATACCCGCCAGCACGAATTTATCCCCATCCGCACCCGCACCGTGATAGACCTGCTCCCTATCGATGCGAAAGAGCTCACCGTTCAAGCGTTGAACGAGGCGATTGAAAGCCGAGCGAACTCGGTAGAGAATTTTGACGGGGCGATTGTACGCCAACGAATCGAGAATATCCTGCCTGAACAGCGCTCTGGGATCGACGGCGAGTTGATTCGGGAACTTCGGGTGCGCGCACTCCACTATCAGTTAGACTTGCGTGCGTCGGGCGCGTGGAGGCGGAGTAGTGCTTCCTCTACAGAGGGCGACGATTCGGGCGAGTCACGGCTTACGCTGGTAGACGAGTGGCGCCTGTTCGCCGAGCAGTATCCCCTCTCGGCGGAGATTGACCGAGCGGAACTGATTCGGCTGGGTACACACTACCTCAATCTGGCAGGAAGTGAGGGGGAACAAGGTTAATTCCCCACTTCCTTTGGCGCACCGACCCAAAGTGTAGCGACGATTCGCTAAAAAACACGCTCATTTTGCCGATAATCGCTTTCGATGGCACACTCGGCACCGAACTATCCTGAACCAGAGGAGATGCAGGAGCGTCCACCGTTGCGCATTCTGCAGGACGCTTTCAACGACGACGAACCGCTGGAAGACCCGCGCGATATGTACATCATCCACATCCTGAGGAGCCTTCCTCCCGAACTCATCCAATCGCTCAGCCCCAGCCAGTACAACCTGTTGAAGCATTCGCTCTATCGTGCCCATCGCAGGCACTTGGTGGATATTCGGGGTGTGATACCGTTCTTCTTTGCGCGGTACTATTTTGTGTTTCTGTTCGGGCGCGACCGCCGTTCGTATAATCGGGATGTACCGTTGGAGCGTCGTAAGTCCTCGCGCTGGGCAGAGGTTTGGGGCTGGGTACTGATGGTGGGAATTCTGGGATTGCTGGTGCTGGGCGCCCTCAGCGTTTCACGCCTATTCCGCTGAGGGCATTTATCTCACTCTTCAGGCGCGTTCACCGTGAGCACGGGGCAGGTGGGGTGGCGCACCACCTTCTCGGTGACCGAGCCAAAGACAAATCGCTTCCAGCCGCCGCGCCCGTGCGTGGCAATCACAATTAGGTCAATCTCCTTCTCCTTCTGATAGCTGATAATCTCGTCGGCAGGGTCGCCCCAAATCACGCTGGAGAAGACGGTCATCTCTTTTGGGATACGCTGTTCAATAAGCTCTTGCATCGAGCGTTGTGCCGCCTCGCGCATCTCCATCTCATACAGGGGTATCTCTACATTCACAGGCACGGGCACCACATGCAACGGGGGTACGACATGCAACAGGTACAGTTCCGCTCCAAAGTGCTGGGCTAACTCCACTGCCAAGTCCAACGCTTCATACGACGGCTCACTGAAGTCGGTCGGCGCCAGGATTCGTTTAAAAGGTAGTCGCATCGCTTTCCTCCCATGAAGATTGTACCTTAACCCAACTTTCCTGTTGCCCCTCTCCGTCATTCTGAGTGCCCCTTCTCTCGTCATTCTGAGCCGAAGGCGAAGAATCTCAAGAAGCGCCTCACATCGAGACCCTTCGCTTCGCTC
>FWPU01000567.1_pt1 | contig 119570 bp, 100 predicted proteins | sample 2228361 | NCBI WGS metagenome assembly FWPU01 (sample SAMEA103939777, study PRJEB20133) | metagenome | reverse complement strand
CGGCAGCGCCGGCTGGTGTCAAACCGAAGTGGGACAAGGGCTCCTGGCTGGTGTACGACGGTGAAAACACGCTGTACGCGCACAAGGCGAAATACTCCGAGATGTGGACATTTGACCTGACGACGCATCAGTGGGGAACCACCGCGCTACCGGGAATTCCGACCTCCAGTTCCAAGACCGGCAAGAACAAGAAGTCCAAGGACGGCTCGGACGGTGCCTATGTCCAGGGCTTCATCTACGCGCTCAAGGGTGGCAACACCTGTGAGTGGTGGCGCTACAGCGTCGCGGGTGGCTCCTGGATCGAACTTGACCCGATGCCGGAAATCGGTTCCACCGGCAAGAGGAAGCGGGTCAAGGCTGGTGGCGCGCTTACCAATTACGGCACTGACTTTGCCTTCTTCGCACTCAAGGGTGGCAAGACCCGGGAGTTCTGGCGCTATGTCGACTCGACACCGGTGTTTGCCTCCGCGCCCGAGCGTTCGGGTGTGATGGCGGAGAAGGTGAATGCGGTGCGGTTCGGGTTCAGTGTTGCGCCGAACCCGGTGGTCCGGGGCTACGGTGTCTTGAACTACAGCGTGCCGCAGGCAGGCGAGGCGCGGCTGGTGGTGTTTGATGTGACCGGTCGGGCGGTGAAAGAGCTCGGCTTTGTTGCATCGGGCACCGGCAGTCGCAACCTTGACCTGCGCGACCTGGCTGCTGGTGTGTATCTGGTGAAGTTCACCAGTGGCGACAACACCGCCAGTCAGAAGCTCATCGTGCGGTAAGGTAGCGCGAGCGAGAAACTGGAGCGGGCTCCTGCGGGAGCCCGCCCTTTTTTTAGCAAAAGGGGTAGAAGAACACCTCGCCCTTCGGGCACCCCTCTCTGATAGGGGAATTAACACCCCGTCCTCCGGGACATCTTGCGCCAGGAGGGAAATTTAATGTTAAAGGCAACAAGTTATTTTAAGGGTGATTTTATGTAATTGCATGATATTGCGAGTGTTAGGTGAAATTTCGGTTTGTTCGGGGGGCTAGCCCCCCAGCAGCCCCGGGGTCAAATCCGGTTTCTGTTTTCCGGTAAGCGTTAATGGCTGAAGGCGGTTTTGGTGGTCGGCTGGTTCCGGGTTTTGCCAGCCGGGCTGGAGAGTGGGGTATAGTTCTGTCAGCCGTTGTGGTTGTCCTTGAGGTTTTTGGGGTGCTGGTTTGCGGTTCGGTCCGGATGTTTGTTTTCGGTAGTGGTTGGTCCCGGGATGGGGGTTGAGTTTCACTGGTTTTGCGGATAAAAGGAGCGGGCACGGGGTTGTGCCCGCTCAATCTGGTTAAAAGGAAAACGTTTTTAACGGATTAAGGTGAAGCGGTGTCCGGATGCGAGGTTGTTGTGCGGTCGGTAGAAGTAGACACCCGGGGTAAGCGGTAAGGAGCGAACAACCTGACCAGAGGCGTTAATAATCTCGCCTGAGGCAAGCATTCCTGTCCGGCTGATAATGTTGTTGGTAAGAAGCGTGGGCAGTTTTGTCCAGACCTGATTCTGACCGTTTATTTCTTCCATGCCGACATAGCCGGTGAATCTGACCCGGATCTGCTCGTGCGGTGGCTGGAATTCGTACCAGGAGTCCTGTTCCGGACGGATGATGTCAATCATCAATTCCTCGCCGCTGATGAAAGCAGCCAGTTTTATCGCGGCGGGCCAGCTGGGGTAGGACGGGAAGTTAAAGGAGTCGGTTTCGCCGGGGTTGACCATCCAGCCCGGGGTGGGGACCCAGACATTACCGACACCGCTCAGCATCGCCGAGTCAATCTGCACCGGTTCCATCTCGCTGGTGAGATAGCCGGTGATGTTCCACTGGGCGGTGGCAAGTGCCACCAGTCCAATTAGTAACAGGGACAAAAGCACTCTTTTGCGCAAAGTATCCTCCTTTTCTAAAAGTTTAGCCCGCTGGTTCTGGGATGTCAAGAAATTTCGGCTCGGGCTTTGCATCGGGCAACCGGAGGGCGTCGGTTTGTGTCCTTGACCGGCAAGGAGGGGGTTTTTATAATGAGAAAGGGGGTGGGGTGGAGAAGGCGGAGGGCTGGCAGGAGCGGTTAAATGTTAAAAGGAGGATTTTGTGCGGTATGTGTTGTTGATTTGTTGCGTTTTTGCCCTGATTGTGGCGGCTGAGTGGCAACCGGAGGAGCGGTTGACCAATAATAACTACTCTGATTTCTCGTACTGGAGCAGCCAGCGCCGGGTGGTGGTTGACCAGGCGGGCAGGGTGCATGTTGCCTGGTATGTGATGAACTCCGGGCTGGGCACATATCGGTTTCAGGTTTACTATAAGCGCTACAATCCCGGTGCGGGCTGGAGTGCGGATACGATGATTTCCGCTGACCTATATAATCAGAATCTCAATTCCAAGTATGTTTCGCTGGCGGTTGATTCCACCGGCAGGGTTTATGCGGTCTGGGCAAGCGGGGCAACCGATGATGCGAACCAGTTTATCTATCTGAAGACCTGTGTGCCGGGCGCTGGTGGTAATGATGGCTGGGACGAGCATTCGTGGCTGGTTTCGGTGAGCGCACCGAACGTGGTTAAGGAGTGCCCGACTGTCGCGGTAACACCGGATGGGCACATCCATATCACCTGGCTGGAGGGAACCGCAATTGTTTACCGGGAAAGGGTTGATACGCTGTGGCGGGCGCCGGTTACCGTTGAGGGCGGGAGTAATTATAAGGCTTATCCCGCGGTCGCGGGTGGACCGGACAACCGGGTGCATATTGTCTGGTATGGCAGGCAGGGCAGCAGCGGTTATTACGATGTTTTTTACAAGGTGCGTACCGATACCGTGTGGGGCGCAACCGAGAATGTTTCTCAGGGGACCAGGCATCAGATGTATCCGTCAATTGCGCTCAATCCGGTTACCGGCAACCCGCATATCCTCTGGCAGTGCTATGGTGCGGTGGACAACATCCGCCGGCTGGTCCATCGCTGGCGGGATGCGGCAGGCTGGCAGCCGACCGATACCGTTTCCGAGCGCAATGACACCTTGAATCAGGAGACCGGCCAGATTGTTTTTACCCGGGATGGGCTCGGGCATGCGCTCTGGGTAGGCAGGAGCGCGCGCTCACCCGTTGTTACCCAGATTCGTTACAGTGAGCGGGCGGTGAATGGCACCTGGTCATTGCCGGTAAACATTACCGATACCAGCAATACCCGGGAGCGGCCGTCAATCGCCGGCGGGAACGGCAGTCTGCCCAACAACCTTTATGCGGTGTGGACCGATTACCGGGATGGCAATGCCGAGATTTACTACGCCAGCGCCAGCCCGACGCAGTTTGTCGGTGAAATGCCGGAGATGGGAAAGGGGCACGGTGCCGGGGTGACGGTGGCACAGGGCAGGGTTTATTTAGACGCACTGCGCGGTCCAGCGCTTTTAGTTGATGTTACAGGCAGGACGGTGGGGGTGGTTGCTCCGGGCTGGAATGATGTGGGTTATCTCCAGTCCGGGGTTTACCTGCTCAAGGAGTCAGGCGGGTGCGCGGGCAGGCTGGTTTTGATAAAATGAGAGGAAATTTTCTCTTGACGGGAATTAAACGGCAAATACAATTGAGATAACTATGCCGGAGCGAGTTTTGTCCGGACGCCATTTTTACCTTAACCGGAGGTGGCGGATATGAATCCGGGCAGAATGGAGGGCGTTGCCCTTCGCACCAACTCCGGCAATCCCTGTTTAATCACAAAACATATCAGATTACGGCGCGGTTTTGACCGTGTCCGGGTAAGGAGGCAGGGGTGAACACCTTCTTATCCGGTAGCGGTCTACCGCTCCGCAAGGTAAGGTCAGTTAATCCCTTAAATAAAAAGGAGGTAAAACATGCCCAAAAGATACGACTATACCGGTAAGGATGTGCAGGATGTTTATGATGGTCCGGGTGGACTGCTTTGGGAAGCAGTGATGGGTGAGCAGATTCATTCCGGCGGACCCGAGGCAACCGACCGGCTGGCGCAGGCGCTGGGGTTAAAACCAGGGATGCATGTCCTAGATGTGTGCAGCGCCCTGGGCGCGCCGGCACGGCACATCGCGCAGAAGTACGGGGTGAGGATTACCGGACTGGACTTCACAAAAACGATGCTGGAAAAGGCGCGGCAGCGGACAAAAGAAGCGGGGCTGGAGCATCTGATTACCTTTGTTGAGGGTAACGCCCTGGATATGCCGTTCAAGGCAAACACCTTTGATGTCGTCTGGGGTCAGGAGGCGTGGTGCTATGTGACCGATAAAGACCTGCTGGCAAGGGAGTGCTACCGGGTTTTGAGGCCGGGTGGCAAGATTGGCTTTACCGACTGGGTGATAACCGGTGAAATAGAGGAAGGGTTGCTGGCGAAGCTGTATGAGTCAATGGCGTTCCCCTATATGGAGACATTCCAGGGCTGGCAGGAGGTGTTGAAGCGTGCCGGGTTCAAAATCCTTGACGCCCAGGACCAGACTGAGGAGTTTGCCCACTGCTTTGACGAGTACAAGGTGATGGTGGAGGAGAAACTGAAGCCGACAATCCTGGAAAACTTCGGCAAGGAATTATTTGACTTTGCGGTAAATCTGGTGAATATGTGGCGGGATGCGGCGCACACCCATAAGGTGGGCAGAGGGTTTTATATTGGACAGAAGTGAGTGGATAAAAATTAAAAAGGAGGCGTTATGGGGCTGAGGAGATGAAGGGCGGTTTTGCTTGCCTGCGGGGTGCTTTTTGCCCAGAAAGGCAAGGTGCCGATTCTGCGGGTCGGGCATGTCGGACATGACCACCACTCGGCGCTCTATGTGGCGGCGAATGCCGGCGAGAAGTTTCGCGAACTTTACGGGATATGGCTCAAGCCGATAAGACCGAAGGAACTGTATGAACTATACGACGGGAGGAAGAAGGTTGCCGAGATTGAACTTTACAATGCGGGTGGCGGTTCGGAAATGCCGACGATGATGAGTCAGGGGAGTTTTGATGTTGGTTTTGGCGGCGTGGCGGCGGTGGCGTTTTTTGTGGATAAGGGCTCGCCGATGAAGATAATTTTACCATTGCATTCCAAGGGCGATATGCTGGTGATGAAAAATGAGCTGAATCTGCAATCCTGGCAGGAGTTTATTGCCTGGGTTCGGGCGCAGACGAAGCCGGTGCGGATCGGCTTTAAGAATCCGGTGGCGGTTGCCGAACTTATTTTCAAGCGGGCGCTGGAGGAAGAAGGGCTCAGTTACACTACCGACCCGTCCAATACCCAGGCGAAGGTGATGCTTGTTTTGATGAAGGATGAGGCGAATCTCAATTCCGGTCTTTCCAGCGGGCAGATAGACGGCTATGTGTCCAACAACCCCTGGTGTGCCATCGCTGAGGCAAAGGGGATTGGTAGATGTGTCGCGGAGTTGCACGACCTCCCGCCCGGGATATTCAAGGACCATCCCTGCTGCTGCATCGCCGCGAATAACTCGGCAATGGAAAGGCAGGGTGCGGTAATCAGGAAGTTTCTGGAATTGATGGCGGTTTCAACCCATTACATCAACAACCACCGGGGGGACGCAGCGAAATTGGTTGCCCAGTGGATTGGCACAACGCCCGAGGTGGAAATGGTATCAATGGCGACATCCGGTTATTCAATGGAACCTGACCAGGCTTTCTACGACGGAATGTGGGTGTGGTATCAGGAGATGGTGAAACTGGGAAAGATCTCCGGTGTTCTTAAAGATAAATCACGGACCGAGGTGGAGGGTTTGCTTTACGATTTCTCCGCCCTTAACGACGCCCTGAAGACAGCGGCAAAAAGGCTCGGCGGGAAAAATTGATGGTGTGTTTTTTTAATCAAGCGGTGGGGAAGAAGGCGGGCTGGTTTCTTCTCGGGCTGGTGTTACCGGCGATGTTTTTTCTCCTCTGGGAGGTGACCGCACGCCGCTGGAACAACCCCTGGCTCCTACCGACAATAGAGATGGTGTTAAAGAGGTTGCTCAATCCGTTTGCCAGTGTGCTGGAAACCGGTTCGCTTCTGTACAACATTGCGGTGTCGGGTTTGCGGGTGGTGATGGGCTTTTTGCTGGCGGCGGTGGTGGCGATTCCACTCGGACTGGCAATGGGGGGGCAGCCGTTTTATCAACCGGCTGGTTGTCCCGTTTATTGAGATGTTTCGCCCGCTCTGTCCGATTGCCTGGATTCCCTTTGCGATGGCGATTTTTAAGACCTATAGCGTGGTCAATATCTTCGGGGTGCGTTATTCCAACACGATTTTTGATGTGGTTCAGGTGGGGATGCTTTTTATCATCTTTTACGGTGCGTTTTTCCCGATATTGCTGAATACGGTGGATGGGGTGGCGAATGTTCCCCGGATTTATATTGAGTCGGCACAGGTGCTCGGCGCCAGCCGCTGGCAGATGTTTCGCAAGGTGGTATTTCCCGCTGCCCTGCCGGCAATTCTCACCGGTTTGCGGGTGGGACTGGGTGTCGCCTGGATGGTGATTATTGCCGCGGAGATGTTACCCGGTTCGCATGCCGGGATTGGGTACCTGATTGTTTACGCCTATCAGCTGGCGGAGATGGATGTGTTGATTACCGGAATGATTCTGATTGGTTTTGTTGGGGCGTTGCTTTCCTGGTTTATGCAGGCGGTTTCCCGGCCGCTGGTTTCCTGGCAGGCAAAGGTGCGTTGATGATGCCGGGCGCGGTTGAGGTCAGGAGGTTAAGAAAGGTCTTTGTCGGTGAGGGCGGCGAGAGCGTGGCGGCACTTGCTGATGTGAATCTGGAATTCGCGCCCGGCAGTTTTACAACCATCATCGGACCAACTGGCTGCGGCAAGACGACGCTCTTGCGGATAATCGCCGGGCTGGAGAAGCCAACCGCTGGTGAGGTGGTTGTCAGCGGAGAGGTGGTTACAAGACCAAGGCGAGATGTGGGGATGGTTTTTCAGCACTATTCGCTTTTCCCCTGGCGTAACGCAGCGGATAACATCGGCTTCGGGCTGGAACTGGATGGAACACCGCCGCAACGACGGCGGGAGCGAGTCCAGGCATTGCTGGGACTGGTTGGGTTTGACGGAGTTTGCCCGGTTACGTCCTTATGAGCTTTCTGGTGGTATGCAGCAGCGGGTGGCAATCGCCCGGGCACTGGCGAGCGACCCGCAGGTCCTGTTGCTGGATGAGCCTTTTGGCTCTCTGGATGAGCGCACCCGACACCGCTTGGGGGAGGAGTTGCTTAATATCTGGCAGAAGACAAAGAAGACGGTAATTTTTGTTACCCATAACATTGATGAGGCAATATATCTCGGAGAACGGGTGGTGGTGATGGTTGACCAGCCGGGCAGGGTAATCGCCACGGTTCCGGTGCAGCTCAGCCGCCCCCGTGACCGCCTTGCTGTTGAGTTCGGCAGAACTCTCCTGGAGGTGAGGGGACTGCTGGAACAGGCAATGGCGGAAAGAGTCGAGTTAACCGAACCCCGAAAAGGAGGTAAAGATGAAAAGACTCATCGTCGGTATGATTGTGGTTGCGGCGCTCGTTAGCACCACAATGGCAACGCCGTTAATCGGCAGGGGCGCCGGCACGCTGAAGCCGTTACAGTTGCTCGGTGAACTGGACCTGGGCTATGCCCAGACCGCCAAGCGCTACGACTGGACCGATAATACCTGGAAGGCGCTGGATGCGAATCAGCGGACAACAACTTTGAGCGGAACTTTTCTTTTAGGGTTTGCGCCGATCAAGCGCTGGGAGTTGCTGGCGATGGTGCCGGTGGCGAGGGAAACAAAGGGTGATTTAAACTCATTTGGCATTGGTGATGTTGAACTCCATACCCGTTATGCCCTGATTACCGGCAGGCTGGCGCCGTTGTTTTTGACCGGTGTCGCGGGTGTGGCTCTGCCGACCGCGGATAAGAACGCCAATCCGAAGATTGGTGATGGCAAGTTTGCCGGTGCCCTGGGGTTGATCGCCCAGACCCGGCAGATAGGAATGATTATCGGGCATCTGCGCGGGGCCTACTGGCTGAATGGCAAGACCGATGACACAACCAGGGCGGGTAATATGATGGAGTACTCGGCAAAGGTTGACCTCAAACTGCTACCGATGCTGGAGTGGTGGTTGGCGGTTGCCGGCACAATGCAGGGAAGGACCGAGATTCGTGGCACACCAAAGGAGAAAACCCAACAGGACCGGCATGTCGTCTCTTTTGGTGCGGTGGTAAAACCGATACCGATGCTTTTTATCCGTCCGAATGCTGGCGTGCCCCTTGCCTTTGTCTCGAAGGGCGGTGCCATTCCCAACTTCGCCCTCGGCCTTGATTTCTGGGTGGTGGTGCCGTAGTCATCAGAGGTTTGTGGTGCCGGAGAAAACGGTGCGCACATTAAGGCGCTTGCCTTACCTATTGTCTCGGGAATAAAAGTGATGGTCGGTAATCTCTCCTTTTTCTGTCCCAGAATGGAACGCCGGGTTTACTTTCTTGTATTTCTATTGCTGGGTGTCCTTTCGTTAATAATTGGCTCTTTTTTAGGTAACTGGGTGCGGGTTTACTATTTCAGCACCCAGATATGTCTGTCCTGTATGGGGCTGGTTTAGTTTTAAGGAGGCAGGATGAAAGGAAAGAACATAGTAAAAATGATCATCGCCATCTTATTACCGGCGGTGGCATTTGCCACCCAGCGGGTGATGGTGATGGAAGACTTCACCGCGACCTGGTGCACCTATTGTCCGGGTGCGGCGCGAGGCGCGGAGGAGCTGAAGTTTCGGGCGTTTGACTCGGTGGTGGTGATCGCCTATCACTCCTCGACGAGCGACCCGTTCTATACCGCCACCGCGGCGAGCCGGATGAGTTATTACGGCGTAACCGGCTATCCGACGATGCGGCTGGATGGCGGGTATACGGTGGTCGGCGGGATGCACTACGGCACGATGTATCCAACCTACCGGCAGTATTTTGATACCCGCAAGACGGTGCCCAGTCCGCTGGCGATTGATTTGCGCGTGAGTTATGACTCGGTAACGAGGAACGGCAATCTGACGATTGTGGTGCGCAACACCAGCGGTTCGGCGGTGAGCGGACAGCTGCATACGGTATTAACCGAGAGCCATATCTATTACCCCTGGCAGGGGATGGATAGCCTGCACGATGTTGAGCGGACGATGCTGCCTAACGCCAGTGGTGAGGCGATAACGGTGCCAGCCGGTGATTCGATGGTGCGGACAAGGAGTTTCACCATCAATTCTGGCTGGGTGGCGCGCAACTGCGAGTTTATCGTGTTTGTTCAAGATAATACAACAAAGTGGATGTATCAGGGCGCAAGGTGTGCGGTAATACCCGAGCCGGCGCTGGAGTTTGTTGGCTATCAACCGGTGCTACCCGCACCGGGCGGGACATACAACCTGACCGTGGGGCTGCGCAACATCGGCAGTGCGGTGGCGAGCGGTGTCACCGCCCAGTTAAGTACCGCTGACCCTTATATTACCGTAACCGGTGCAACCACCGGTTTCGCACCAATTCCGGTGGGTGCGGATGTTTACGCCAGCAGTCCCTTCACGATTGCGGTGGCAGGTAACTGTCCGGACCCGCATCTGGCAACGCTGCGGCTGATAATTACTGGAAGTGATGACCTCTCTGATACGGTAACATTTCCGTTAAATATTACCACTGCGCCTGGTTTTGCCGATAATATGGAAGGTGGTGAGGGTGGCTGGACCCATAGCGGGACCAGGGATTACTGGCACCTGTCAACCTATCGCAGCGCCTCGCCAACCCACAGCTGGTATTGCGGGGTGGAGGGAAACCATCAGTATCCGAATGAGAGTGATGCCCGGCTGGTAACGCCTTTCTTTACCCTGGGTGATTCTGCCTGGGTGCGTTTCAAGCATTACTATGCGACCGAGGATAACTATGACTTCTGTGTTGTGGAGTTGAACAACGGCTCACCCTTCTGGCGACCACTGGCACTTTATTCCGGTAACAGCGGTGGCTGGCAGGATGAGGTGCTGGATTTGAGTGCATTTCAGGGGCAGACGGTGCAGTTGCGCTTCCGGTTTATCAGCGACTACAGTGTGGCTGATGAGGGCTGGTATATCGATGACCTGGGTGCCGGGACCCGGGTGGGTGTTAGCGAACCGGAGGTGGTGGCAAATGAGGTGCTGATGAGTTGTGCAGCCAATCCGGTGCAAAGGGAGTTGCGGTTGCGCTATATCCTGCCGGCGGGTACTGGTGCTCGGGTGGCGGTTTATGATGCGAGCGGCAGGCGGGTGTTAACCCTGGCTGAGAGAATCTCCGGGAGCGGCGAGGTGGAATGGAACCTGCGGGATGGTAAAGGCAGGCGAGTGGGTGCGGGCAGTTATTTTGTCCGGCTCGAGTCAACCCGCGGGGTAACGACTTTGCCGGTGGTGGTGGTAAAATAGGATGGGTGTGAGGGTCCGGGGCAGGCTTTTGATTCTTTTCATTAGCCTGCCCCTGGTTTTTTCCTGCTCGGATGCACCGGAGGTGCCGCTGCTGCCGACCAATCGGGTGGTGCTGGCGGAGTTTTTTACCTGGCAGCGGTGCGTTTACTGTCCCTATGCGGCACACACCCTGGAGAGTCTGACAAAGGAGTTTGCCGATAGTGTGGTGGTGATTGCCTATCATCGCCGGGTGGCGGGTGATACCCTTTCGCCGGACTATGTTGAAACGAGGCGGGCGTTTTACTACGAGTCCGGCGGTGAGCCGGCAACGGTGTTTGATGGTGGCGAGGTGGTGCGGACACCGGGTCCGGAGTACAACTATGAAACATTCCGTAACTACATCATTGGAGCAAAGGCAAACCTACCCCGGGCGCAACTGAGTGTGGCGATGATGACCGATTCGTTAAACGGCAGGGTGGTGGTGCGTGCCTGGGGTGTTGATTTCACACCGCCGGAGAGTTTAAACCTGTTTATCGTGATTATTGAGGACAGTATTCGCGAGCGGTTGCCGGGCGCAACCGATTCGGTTTTTAACAGCGTGATGCGTTTGATGCTGCCGGATGTGAACGGTCAGCGGGTATGGCTGGCGCGGGGTGATACGGTGTTAATTGAGGAGCGTTTTGCCTTAAACCGCAACTGGCACCGGGAAAACCTGCGCGCGGTTGCCTTTGTCCAGGACATCACCACCAGACGGGTATTCCAGACCGCACAGAGCGGTTTGACAACCAGGAGGTAAGGATGAGGAGGCTGTGGTTTTTCGTGATAACCAGTGCGGTTATTTTTCTTTTCAATACCGGTTATGCGGATTATGGGTTTGACTTTTATTGCCGGAGCGACACCTTTCAGCAGGTTGGTGCGGGCTTTCCGGCATATTTTTATTTCACTCTTGTAAATACCGGCACCGAGCCGGATGTGTATCAGTTTGACTGTCAGGTGTTGCAGGCGGTGCCGGGCTGGTCGGTGATTTACTGCCTGCGGGGCAGGTGTGTTGAGCCGGGAGTTCCGATGTTTGACACCCTTGGCCCGGGTGAGGTTGACAGCACAATAGATGTGACCGTTTTTACCACCGAGAACACCGGTGAGGAGGTGGTGCGTTTGCTTGTGGTGTCTCTAGGTAATCCGGCAATGACAAAGGCGGTTCAGGTCTATACCGAGGTTTGTGGTGCGGTGGAGGAGGTGGGTGGTGGGTGCGTTTTGCCCGAAGAAAACATCGGGGGCAGATACCGGCTCTTTGACCCGCTGGGCAGGCAGATTAAAAGCATCAACCGCCGGGGTGTGTTTTTCCTTTTGTCCGAGGGTGGCGGAGGCGTTAAAAAGGTGGTGCGGATAAATTAGCCGGCTGGCTTCTTGGTGAATATAAGATTACTTGATTACGCCCGGGCAGCGGGTTGTGCGGGCAAGGCGTGCCAGGCGGACCTGTTTGCGGTCTTGAAGGGTTTGCCAGATTTTGTCCATCCAGACTTACTCGTCGGCAGTAGTGGTTGCGATGACGCGGGTGTTTACCGGATAGATAAGGAGCGAGCGTTGGTCTTGACGGTGGATGTGATGGCGCCGGTGGCAGATGACCCTTATATCTTCGGACAGATCGCAGCTGCCAATTCACTTTCAGATGTTTATGCGATGGGCGGCGAGCCGATTGCGGCACTGGGGGTTCTGGGGTTTCCGGTGGATGAGGTGCCGGCGGATACGATTCGCCAGATGCTTGCCGGTGCCTGGGACAAGGTTAGAGAGGCGGGAGCGGTGGTTGCGGGCGGGCATACGATGAAGGATATGGAGATAAAGTTTGGGCTGGCGGTGGTCGGAACGGTGCATCCGGAAAGGGTGGTTACCAATGCCGGGGTTCAGCCGGGTGATGTTCTGGTTCTTACCAAACCGCTGGGGACCGGGTTGATTGCCACCGGGTTAAAGCAAAGTCAGGTGAAAGGGGAGCTGGTAGATAAAGCGTATCGGTTAATGACGACACTAAACCGGGAGGCGGCAAGGGTTATGCTGGAAATAGGCGTGGACGCTGCCACCGATGTTACCGGTTTCGGTCTTCTCGGGCACACCTGGGAGATGGCACAGGCGAGCGGGGTTGATATTGTTATTGAGAGCGACCGGGTGCCGGTGATTGAGGGTGTGGTGGAGCTGGCGGCAGCCGGACTGGTGCCGCTGGGCACAAAAAATAATTATGCCTTTATTCAGGATAAAGCGGATTTCGCTTCTGGTCTGAATGAGGCACAAAGGCTGGTTCTCTGCGACGCCCAGACATCGGGCGGTCTTTTGCTCGCACTGCCGTCAGCAAAGATGGATGCCCTGTTGTCCCGATTGAGACAGACGGGCGTAACCGGGGCAGGAGTTATTGGATATGCGGTGCGGGGTCAGGGCAGGTTGCGGGTTGAATGAGCTTGGTTCTGGTGCGGATAGAAAGGGGTGATGTTTTTTTCTATCTTGCGGTGCGGTCGGAAGATCGGCGGATAAATTTATTTGCCCGTGATGTTAGATTTTAATATTATAATATATGAAGCAAGATGAGTTGCTGGCGCAACTGGCACAGGCGGTGGTGTCTTTGCAGCCCGCACAGGTGGTGGCGTTGTGTCAGCAGGCGCTGGTTCAGGGGATACCGTCGGACAGCGCGTTAAATCAGGGGCTGGCAAAGGGGATGCGTCAGGTGGGCGAGAAGTTTGCTGCCCGGGAGTATTTTGTGCCGGAGGTGCTTCTGGCGGCAAAGGCGATGTATGCGGGTTTTGACATCCTGAAGGAGCATCTGCCCAGGAGCCAGACCCGGCGCGGCCGGGTGGCGTTGGGTGTGGTGCAGGGTGATATCCATGACATCGGCAAGAACATTGTCAAGGTGATGGTGGAGGCGGCGGGTTTTGAGGTGATTGACCTGGGCAGGAATGTGCCGGTGGACCGGTTTGTCGCGGCGGTGCGCGAGGGCGTGGATGTCTTGGGGCTGTCGTCTTTGATGACAACAACGATGCCCAATATGGCGAAGGTGATTTCTGCCCTGGAACGGGCGGGTTTGCGTCAGCGCGTGAAGGTTCTGGTTGGCGGTGCGCCGGTTAACCGGATGTTTGCCGAGCGGATTGGTGCGGATGGTTATGCGGATGACGCCTATGGTGCGGTGAAAGAGGTGGAGAGGATGCTGGGCAACACTGGTGGTGCCAGCACTAAATAAACCGCGGTTGTTAAGGCGAGGCTGGCGCCTCTCCTCTAACGCATCGGCCGCGGGAGTTTAACCGGCTCTCCCCATATAGTTAGAGCCAGATTTTCGGGGAATTTCACGCGATGGTTGCTAATTTGCGGAAAACTTTCTTATAAGTTTCGCATTGGCAATATATTAGCGAATTGAGCCCGGTGGAAATTTCTCAAAAGGGGCTGGTGGGTGGGTTATTCCCGGGGTTCCCTCCCCCTTGATTATTGCCGGTATATGTTTAACTATACATCGCCTTTTTATCTCGCCGGCGGATCCAGGTTGTAGAGCCATTATTAGGCAACTTTCAAACCATAACCCTGAAATTCAAAAATGAAATTTATCACCCAATACAAACAAGATAAGGTAATTGTCACAGGCTCGGACACTATTTGCGTCCTAGCACTGCTCTCTTTACTCCCTGCCACGCTGAAGGTGTGGCAGGATATAAAAGTAGCACTGCGTGGGCGATGAAATTGCCCGAGCCTGCGACTGTGCTGTTATTTCTTTAAATTTCTTTCTTTTGCCTGATGAACAGAATTTGGTAAAATTATAGGGACGGTTCGCGGTGATTTTGAGAGCGGACGCGGGCTTAACATCGAGGTTGTTCTAATGTTACATATCAGGTTGAAACTCGTTTTCGCAATGAGACCGGGGCGGAGGTTTGCTGCCGGATTGACCTCACGGTTCTAAGACACCTTTCTTTTGCCCTGTTATCGCTTCATTTCTATCGGGCGTAATAATGGGCGGGATAATCCTGCAAGGCGATGGTGCGGGAATGAATGGTGGCGGGGTTGATGCTATTGATGATGGGCAAAATTTTGTTGCCGGGTGGCACAACTTTTAATATGATTAAATTGATGCTGAAGGGGCAGGATATCCGGAGTAACACCCTGTCGGCTGTAGCCGGCGCCCTCCTTCAGGAGGGAGACAGGAATGCAGGTGCTGGCACCGCTGTTGCATAGGCGATGGAGCGGGCAAAGGAGCGGGTTCTTGGAGTATTGCAGGAGGGCAGGGCAACACCGCCGGTGGTCTTTCCGATGGTGGTTGCCAATCATGCGGCAAGGATAAGTAAAGTGCCGCTTTTTTCTGCGTTGACCGATGCCCGGGTGCTTGAAGAAGTGCTTTATGCTGCCTACCGGCTTTATAATTATGACCTGATTATGGTGTTTGCCGATGTGCTGGTGGAGGCCGAGGCGATGGGCGGTAAACTGGAATTTTTTGATGATGAGCCGCCGGTGCTGATTGAGCCGGCGGGTGAGCGTGCCCGGGTGGCGACATCAGGCAGGGAAGGCAGGATGGCGCTGGTGATTGATGCGACCGCCCGGCTGGTGGCGCGGGCAGGAAAAGATGTTTTTGTTCTCACCTCTTTGAAAGGTCCTTTTTCCCTGGCGACTTTTCTCTGCGGCCCGGAGGAGTTTTTTACCAGTTTACTCAACGAGCCGGCAAGGGCGGAGTTTTTCCTCAAACTGGCGGCGGAAAATCAGAAGGTTTTTACCCGGGAGATTGTCCGGGCTGGCGGGGTGCCGTTTATCGGTGACCCGATGGCATCGGGCAGTGTTATCAGCCCGCAGGTTTTTAGCCGTTTCGCCCTGCCCTATATTAAAGAACTGGTGGATACAATTCATCAGCTGGGGACCTGGACCGGTTTGCACATCTGCGGTGATACCTGTCAGATATTACCGATGTTGCCGGCGAGCGGAGCAGAGGTTTTGAGTATTGATGAGATGGACTTGGTGCTGGTGCGGAAGCAGGTGGACGCAAGACAGGTGATTATGGGGAATGTTTCCACCGGTTTGCTGGAGACCGGTAGTGCGGAGGAAGTGGCACAGGCGGCGCAGGTATGTTTAAAAAATGGCGGTGACCGGCTGATTCTTGCCACCGCTTGCGATGTGCCACCGGATGCGCCGGTGGACAATGTGCGGGCGCTGGTTAAGGTGGCCAAGGAGTGGCAGGGGTGATTCGGATTGCACCGGCGGGTGGCAGGAGTTTAATGGAGATAATGCTGGAACAGGGGCTGGTGTTGCCGGGTGATTGTGGCGGTGCGGGCAGGTGCGGCAAGTGCCGGGTGGTAGTCAGGGATGATGGTGGCAGGCGTTCGGTTCTTGCCTGTCAGTTTGTGCCGGAAAGGCTGGTGCTGGTGGAGTGGGAGAAGGGGGCGGTTGAGCGCGGAAGTGACAAAGCGTGGCAGCGCGGAAAGGTAGAAAGAAAAAGGGACCGGGTGCTGGTGGCGGACATTGGTACAACCACGCTGCGCATCGCCGGGGTGAGAAAAAATGGGAAAGGGGTCGATTTCCGGACGGTGTTGTTAAATCCGCAGATTAAGTATGGTGCTGATGTCCTTTCCCGCATCAGCCGGGCGGAGGCGGTGCGCCGGGTGCGGTTGAGCCGGCTGTTAAATGGGTTTGTGCGCGGGCTGGGGATTGACCGGCGCCATCCGGTAACGGTGGTGGGCAACACGGTGATGATGCACTTTGTTTTTGGCAGGAGCCCGCAGGGGCTGGGCGGTTATCCCTATCGGTCGCGGTTGCCGCTGGGCAGGGTGCTCTGTGCGCGCCAGGATGGGTTGCGGTTGCGGACCCTGCCGTTACTGGGTGCGTTTCTGGGTAGTGACTGCTTTGCCGGAATCCTGGCGGTGGGAATGCACCGCAGCCGGAAGTTAACCCTGTTGATTGACGCCGGTACCAACGGCGAGGTGGTGCTGGGTAACTGTGAACGGATTGTTGCCTGTTCCACCGCCGCGGGTCCGGCTTTTGAGGGCGCGACACTTGCCTGCGGCACAATCGCCCGGCACGGTGCGGTGAACGACTGCCGGCTGGTGAAAGGCGGCTGGCGGGTCAAGACCATCGGCAACGGCGCGCCGGTCGGGATATGCGGTTCCGGTGTGGTGAGCGCAATCGCGGCGGCGCTGAGTGCGGGGTTGATTGAGCCGAACGGCAGGTTGAAGAGCGGTGAGCGGCTGGACATCGCGGACGGTGTTTATCTAACCCAGGCGGACATCCGGGAGGTGCAACTGGCAAAGGCGGCGCTGGCTGCCGGGATAAAGGTGCTGTTAAGGGAATGGTCGGGTAAAAAGATAGAGCGGGTTTTTATTACCGGCAACTTTGGCGGGAAACTGAATATCAGCGCGGGGATGGCGCTCGGACTTTTGCCGGTGGTGCCGGTGCGGCGGGTGCGTCAGCGTCCGGACCTAGCGTTGCTCGGTGCGGTGCAGGCGGTGCAGAACCCACTGGAGTTAAAGGCGGCGAGTCGCATCAGCCGGCTGGTAAAGGAGATAAGGCTGGCTGAGGATGAGGATTTTGAGCGGTTTTTTGTCGGCTCAATGGAGTTCGGAAGATGGAGGAATTGAGGAACACCGGGCTGGAGGAGTTGCGGGCGTTAAAGGAACAGGGTAAGAAGATAGTGGGTTATTTCTGCCTTTATGTGCCGGTGGAGATTATCTATGCGGCTGGTGCGGTGCCGGTGCGGCTGGCAAGGGGAAATGAGGCGAGTGCGCAGCAGGGTGAGGAGTGGTTGCGCGCCGACGCCTGCCCGTTCTGCAAGACGAGTGCGGGCAGGTTTGCCACCGACCCGTTGTGTCAGCTGCTCGATGGGCTGGTGATGGTCAATACCTGTGATATGATGCGCCGGCTGGCTGATGTGCTGGGAGAACGGCTCTCCCTGCCCCTGTTTTCGCTCTATTTGCCCCGCACCGCTGAGCCACACCCGAATCGGCTCGCGGAGTGGACCGAGCAGTTGCGGTTGTTGCAGGGTTGGGTGGCAGAATTGACCGGTGCGGCGATGTCCGAGGCAGCGCTGGTTAAGGCGGTGGAAATTTATAATCGTTTGCGCCAGAGGTTCCAGGAGCTGGACCGGTTGCGGGCGCAGGTGCCGGCACGTCTGCGGGCAGGTGCGTTGTTTGACCTGATTGCTGAAGTTAGCCGGGAGTTACCGGAGCGGGCGATAAGAGGGGTGGAGGAGTTTGCCCGGTATGGTGGTGCCGGTGCGGCGGGTGAATGCGGCCGACCCCGGCTGCTTCTTGCCGGAAGTATTGTGGTGGAGGAGGACCGGTTGCTTTTGAATTTACTTGAGGAAAGGGCGGATGTGGTGGCGGATGTGGTGTGCACCGGGATGAGGTGGTTTGCTGGAGTGGTGCCGGCTGGTGAACCGCTGACCGAACTTGCCCGATTTTACTTTAACCGCGTCCCCTGTGCCTTTCGCCGGCCCAATGATGCGCTCTATGCGAACATCAAGCAGTTGATTGAGGAGCGCCAGGTGCAGGGGATGGTTTACAAGACGCTTTTTTACTGCGACCCCTGGCGGTTTGAGATAAAGCGGATGCGCCAGGTGTCAGGTGTGCCGGTGCTGGAGGTTGATGGCGACTACTCTCAGGAGAACCGGGAGCAGTTGCGCACCAGAATCGAGGCGTTTATCGAGGTGCTGAAATGAGCCGGATTGAGTATCAGGACCCGCCCGCGCGCCGGGTGACCTTTGACGAGTGGGACGACATCTTTGCGACGATTCCGGATGAGTTGATTGAAAGGTTCCATTACTTTCCGCCCAATGATGAGCCCTGGTCCAAGTACCTGTTTCCACCCCAGACATTTGCCATTTACGGTGCCCGCCACCTGCGCCGGTTGAAGTTTGACAACTCGCTGGCGGCGCTGCGACTCTGGGGCTTTGTCCAGAACGAGGGCGAAAGGCTTTTCCGTGCCCGGCAGACCGGTAGAAAGGTGGTGGCGGTGATGGGCGACCTGGGACCGCTGGCGGTGATTGTCAACTCCTTTCCGGGTTGTGTGGCGTTTTATCCGGACTGCTGGTGGTGGACACCGTTTGCGATGGAGAGCAAGGTTTTGCTCAATCAGGCGGAGGAACTGGGGATGGGCGAGGCGTCCTGCTTTTCCCGGGCGGCGCTGGGTGCGTTTGCCAAGCACAGTTACTTCCCGGACCCGGACCTGGTGATTGCGGGGACCGGTGCCTCGTGCGACGACTATTCCGCGGTGGAGAGCCTGGTTGCCGGGATGTTCCACGAGGTGCTGTGGGTGGAGACCCCGCGGCGTCCGGTTGACAGGGACGAGGCGGCAAGGTTAGAGCGGTTGCTCGTGGAGGAGTACGGGCGGGTGATCAGGGCGCTGGAGGGGTTGACCGGCACGACGCTGACCGAGCCCTTGCTGCTGGAGGGGATAAAACGGGCAAATCGCATCCGGCGTTTGACCGAGCGGTTAAGGGTAGTGGCCTATCAGGACGGCGTGTTGCCGGCGCTGGAGCTGATGGTGGTGGAGTTTGGTTGTCTGCATTACTATTCAGATATTACCGAATGGGTGGCGGTGGTTGAGCAGCTGGTCAATACCGCGGAAGGGCGCAAGGAAAAAGGGGAAAGGGTGCTGTCTGCAGACGCCCTGCGTGTGGGCTGGATTACACCGCCCGCGGACCCGCTGCTTTTGAGCTATGTGGAGGACCAGGGGGCAAGGGTGGTGGCAACCGAGTATGTGATCAATCAGGCGCGGGTGGAGATGGATGAGGGTCTGCCGCCATTGGTGGCGATTGCCCGGACGCTCCTGGCGGGTTCCCTGATTGGCAGTTCCCGCTCCCGGGTGGAGGGGTTTTTAAGCGAGGCAGCGGCGCGGCAGGCAGAGGGGGTGATTGTGTCCGGGCTGCTGGGTGGTTCGCACTGTGCGATGGAGTCAAGGCTGATCGCCGATTACATCAAGAGCCGGCTCACCCTGCCGGTGCTGGAGTTTGATGTTGCGCCGCCGAACAAGACAATCGACCGCCAGACCCAGACCAGGATTGATGCGTTTTTAGAGCTTTTAAGGAGCCGGCGATGAAGGAGTTGCTTACCCCGCGGGAACGGTTCGGGCTGCTGGTCATTGACGAGCCCCAGGACCGGGTGCCGATTTTTCCCCTGCTCACCAGTTATGCGGCGGTGGCGAACGGTGTGTCGCTGCGCGACTACTACACCGATGGGGTGGTGATGGCAAAGTGTCAGTTGCGGGCACGGGAGGTTTACGAAACCGATTTTATTTCGGTGTTCTCGGAGGTCGGGATAGTTGCCGAGGCGCTTGGTTCGGAGTTTGTCTATCCGGAGGATGACCTGCCGGTGCTTTCCCGACCGCGCTGGCCGACGCTGGCAGAGACGGTGCGGGAGTGCGGTGCGGCGATAAAACTGGGTGGCCGGGTTAAGGTTTACCTTGATGCCATCAACTACGCCTGGGAGGCGTGTGCCGATGTGGTGCCGGTGCTTGCCTATGTCCCGGCGCCCTTTACCACCGCCCAGCAACTGGTGGAGCCGGAGAGTTTTCTTCTGGGATTACTGGAAACACCGGAACTGGTGAAGGCCCTGCTGGATTACGCCACCAGGGCGGTGCGGGATTTCTGCCGGCTGGTGCTGCGCGCCGGCGCCCTGCCGATTATCGTTGACCCGCTGGCGTCAGGCAGTGTGCTCAGCCCGGAGCAGTATCGGGATTTTGCCCTGCCCGGGGAAAGGGCGATAATTGATTTTCTCCACCGGTATGACCTGGATGTGGTATTGCACATCTGCGGTGACACCAGCGGTCTGTTGCCGTTACTGCCTGAGAGCGGCGCGGACCTGGTGAGTGTTGACCTGGTTGACCTGGGAGTGGCGGTGAAAACGGTTGGTGACCGGTTGCGGGTGATTGGCAACTTCCATACATCGGATTTGTGGTTATTGCCACCGGAGGAGGTCTTTGCGCGGGTGGTGGCGATGGTTGAGGAGGGCAAAACCTGTCCCAGGGGCTATGTGGCGGCAACCGGGTGTGAGGTGCCGCTGGCAACACCGCCGGAGAATTTAAGGGCGTTTGTTGCCGGTGCCCGGGTGGCGGGGGTTTATGAGTTTCCACCGCGCCGGAAAACGGGATAGAAAGGAGGCAGGTTTATTATGCTCAGTGCCGGGATCGATGTTGGTTCGGTTAATACTAAGGTGCTGATTTACGACACCGCAAGGGATGAACTGGTGGCGAGCCGGGTCGCGCCGACCGGGATGAAGCCAAAGGAGAGGGCGCAGGAGGTTTTTCAGGAGTGCTGTGCGGCTGCCGGGTTAAGTGCGCAGGAACTGGACAGGATTGTTGCGACTGGCTATGCCCGGCAGAGTGTGGGTTTTGCCCGGCGCACCATCACCGAGATTACCGCAACCGCCATCGGTGTCCGGAAGTGGCATCCGGGTTGCCGGACGATTATTGACATCGGTGGTCAGGACTCCAAGGTGATTGCGTTGACACCGGAAGGCGGGGTGCAAGAGTTTGTGATGAACGACCGGTGTGCTGCCGGCACCGGCAGTTTCCTGGAGTTTATCGCCCGGGCGCTGGGGATTCCGATTGAGCGGTTTGGGGAGTTGAGCCAGCGCTCCCAGAACCCGGTTTTGCTTTCCAGTTTGTGCGTGGTGATGGCGGAGTCGGAGATTTTATCCCTGGTGGCGGCGGATGTGCCCAGCGAGGACATCATTGCCGGTTTACACCAGGCGCTGGCGACCCGGGTGGTGAATATGGCGAGACGGTTGACGATTGTGCCGGATGTGGTGTTTACCGGCGGCACGGCGCTGAATCAGGGGATGCTGGTGGCGCTCAGCCGGGCGCTGGGTTGTGAGATAGTCCGGGCGCAGTTGCCGTTACTGGGTGCGGCGCTGGGCGCCGCGATTTCATAATCAGCGGCTGACAGCAGCGCAAAAACACCCCGGCGGCGAAAGCGGAGACTGCTCTCTAAGAGGGGAATTGAGGAGATAAATTCTCCTGCGGTGAAGGGGCGGCAGGGCAACGCCCGGCCGGGATAGTCAAAGAGCACCCGTCGCTGTCACCGCCACCGCTATCCAAGAGGGGAATTTGTTATGTTACATAAAAGGCAACGAGTTTTATGGGTGTAATTTTATGTAATTGCCTGATGTTGCGTGTGTTAAGTGAAGTTCCGGTTTGGTCAGGGGGCTAGCCCCGGTGCTGCTGGGGGGCTTGCCCTGGAATAAGCAGGCGGTACGGTTGGGTTTGCTGTTTTTGGGGCTTTGGTGCGGGTTAATCTGTTAACTGGGTGGTGGGTAATCGGTGCGGTTAATCGGCTGGTTGTCTGCGGTTTAAACCGGTGTCTGGTGCGGGTGTTTGATTGCCGGGTTGTGGTAATAGCAGAATGAAGGTCGGGTGGCGGGAAGGTTTAGCGGTTTTTGAGGATGACCAGGCGCTGGCGGGTTTTTTCGTGGTGGAGGTAGAAGATGCCGGCAGCACCAGGCGGGTTTTTTATCTTTCTGCCAAGCGGGTCGTAGATGGTGAAGCCGGGTGCGGTGAACTGGTGGAGTGTGGCTGGTGATGGGATGATAATGGTGTTTAAGGTGATGGCAGGGTTTTCCGGGTCAATTTTTTCCCAGAACTTCTGATAGGTGTCAAGGGCAAGCTGGCAGATGGTTTCAGTGAGGCTGTGGGCAGATTCCGGTGGTGGCGGCGAGTTGCCCCAGGCGGTCTGTTTTTCTTTCACCAGGGCGAAGATGGTGGACTCGACCGGTGCGCTGTGCTCGAGCCACTGGACGAGGCGGTAGGTGTTAATCGCCCTGGGGAAGGCGGGGTCGGAGTAGAAGTAGCGGGTGAGTCTTTGCGCCTCGTCGCAGAGGGGTGCGGTGAATTTGCCGTCCAGTAGTTCGGGCACAGTTTCGGCACACACCCAGAGGGGGATGGGTAGGCTGGCGATGGGTTCACCGAGCAGGACCCACATCATTCCGGTCAAGGGGCTGGCACCGGGCAGGGGCGCAACCATTATTTCTACCGAGCGGGTGGTCGCCCGGCAGATGGTGGTGTCGGTGGGCAGGTAGCCGGTGGGCAGGGGTGGCAGGGTGCCGGTGAAGGGCAGGGGGTAGGGGTCAAAGTCAATCTGACCGAGGTCACGGGCAAGGGTCTGGATGATGAACTCAATTGAGAGGCGCCCTGCTCTTTTTGCCGCCAGGCAGAGCTGGAGCGCCCGTTCGTAGCGGTTTTTGCCCAGAAGCCGGGTTGGTCCGCCGGACATGGAGTAGTTTGCCCGCAGGAGGAAGCCGAGGGTGTCGACATTGACATCGCAGCGGGTGTAGTAGGTGTTGCTTGCCTCAAAGATGGCGATGTTGCCCAGGCCGTCAAATACGCCGTAGTTTGCCGGTGTTTCCCGGCCGATGATGTTGAAGGAGTCCAGGAGCCGGGCAAAGTCGTCCACGGTGGCGCAGGTGCCGAGCGCCAGCGCCATAATGTTGCCGTCGTCGGGTGCGTCAAGGAGTCCGGAGAGGTTGTAGGAGTTGGAGTTCATTATCGCAAAGCCCGCCTCGTTGATGCCCGCCCAGGCGTTGTGGGTCTCGCCGGCATAAACATTGGTGATGAAGGCGAAGCGTGGGCCGCGCAGGAACTTCATCTCCTGGTCCGGGTTGGTGACATCGCGGTTTTTCCAGAGTATTGCCCGGCCCTCTTCCATCACCTCAGGACCGAAGGCGCCGATGGTGCAGGCGGGTAGTTGTGTGCCGGAGAGGCAAAGGGCGATGATGAAGGCGGTGGTGAAGAATTTTTTCACAGGTGTTTCTTTATTTCTTCGAGCAGCGCCGGGACCAGCCGGTTTTCGGGATAGGAGCGGATGACCCTGCCCTTAACGAAAAGCGCACCCCGGCCCTGACCGCAGGCGATGCCAAAGTCCGCTTCCCGCGCCTCACCCGGACCATTGACAACACAGCCCATCACCGCCACCTTGATGGGCGCCCTGATGCCTTTTAACCCCTTTTCCACCGCCCGGGCGAGCCGGTTGATGTCCACCCGGGTCCTGCCACAACCCGGACAGGAGTACACCAGCGGTCGAGTTTGCCGCAGTCCCAGTGCCGCGAGGAGTTCGTAGCCGGCGAGCACCTCCAGGACCGGGTCGCCGGTCAAGGAGATGCGGATGGTGTCGCCGACGCCCTGCAGAAGCAACGGCGCGAGTGCAGCGGCAGAGCGGATGCCACCGACAAAGGGTGAACCGCTTTCGGTCAAGCCGAGATGGATGGGATAGGGGTAGGTGCGGGCGATCGCCTGGTTGACCGCAATCAGGTCCGCAACCGAGGTGGTCTTGGCAGAGAGGACGATGTTTTTGAAGTTGAGTTTTTCAAAAGGCGCCAGCGCCCGGTCAATCGCGGCAAGGAGCGCCTCCGGTGTGGGGTGATGGTAGCGGGCAAGGATGTCTTTCGGGATGGAGCCGGAGTTGACGCCAATCCGGATGGCAACATTGTTGTCCTTTGCGGCGCGGATGACCTCAGCGACCTTCGCATCACCACCGATGTTCCCCGGATTGATGCGCACCTTGTTAAAGCCGGCTCTGATGGCAGCAAGCGCCAGGCGGTGGTCAAAGTGGATGTCAGCGACCAGTGGCAGGCTGGTGCGCTGGCGAATCAGGGGCAGGGCAAGCGCAGCCGCCTGGTCCGGCACCGCCAGCCGGATGAGTTCGCACCCGGCACTGGCGAGCCGGCGAATCTGGCGCAGGGTTGCCCGGACATCATCGGTTCTGGTTTTGGTCATTGACTGGACCCGCACCGGCGCACCCGCGCCAATGACCACATCCCGCACCCGCACCGGCAGTGTTGGCGGGCGCTCAGCTGTCGCGGATGCGTTTGATTTTGCCGCCGAGCCGGGCAATCTTTTTCTCCATCTGTTCATAGCCACGGTCAAGGTGGTAGATGCGCAGGATTTCGGTCTGACCCCGGGCGGCAAGACCGGCTAATACCAGCGCGGCAGAGGCGCGCAGGTCCGATGCCATTACCTGGGCACCGGTTAACCGTTCGACGCCGTGAATCACCGCCATATTGCCGGTGATGTCAATGGAGGCGCCCATCCGGTTGAGTTCCAGGGCGTGGAGGAAACGGGATTCAAAGATGTTTTCGGTGATGGTGCTGGTGCCCCGGGCGATGGTGGCGAGCGCAGTGAACTGGGCCTGCAGGTCGGTGGGAAAGCCGGGGTAGGGCGCGGTGGCGATGTTTACCGGCCGGGGGCGGGAGCGCATCCGGACAAAAAGGCGGTCAGCGCCGGTTTCCACCTCAGCACCCAGTTCGCGCAACCTGGTGATGACCGCGGTGAGGTGTTCCGGACAGCAGTTGGTGATCTCAACCGCGCCGCGGGTGATTGCTGCAGCAACCGCAAATGTGCCGGCTTCAATGCGGTCCGGGATGGGCAGGTGTCGGGCACCACCGAGTTCTTTTGCACCGAAGATGTGGATTTCCGGGGTGCCGGCGCCGTGGATTTGCGCGCCCATGGCGGTGAGAAAGCGGGCGGTGTCAACCACCTCGGGTTCACAGGCGGCACCTTCAATTACCGTTTCCCCGCGGGCAAGGGTCGCCGCCATCATCGTGTTGATGGTGGCACCAACGCTCGGTCCCTTGTAGCCCTCGAGCATCACCCTGGCACCGCGCAACGATTTTGCCCGGGCGTGGATATAACCACCATCAATTTTAACCCGGGCACCCAGCGCGGTGATGCCCTTGATGTGGAGGTCAACCGGTCGGGGTCCAATCGCACAGCCACCGGGCAGGGACACCCGGCAGTTGCCAAAGCGGGCAAGGAGTGGACCGAGGACATAGTAACTTGCCCGCATCCGGCGGACGATGTCATAGGGCGCCTCCCGGTTCAATTTGCCTCGGGCGGTAATCCGGACCGTCCTGCCGTCTTGCTCCACCCGGGCGCCGATGGTGCGCAGGAGTTTGAGCATCGTATTGACATCCTCTAAAAGCGGGATGTCCTTAATCGTGCAGGTGTCCTCGGTTAAAAGGCAGGCGGCAAGCAGGGGCAGGACCGCATTCTTTGCCCGGGCGGTGGTGACGGTGCCCTTCAGCGGTGTTCCGCCATAAATCAGAAACCGGTCCACAGGAGATATTTTTAACTATCGCAACTAAAAGTCAAGCCAGGCACAACCGCACCGGCAACCGCCGGCAGCGTTTGAGGGGAAAATAGTGCTTGACAAAAGTAATTTCTTGAATTATATTGTCCTGCAGTAGTGCAGGCTATTTTAAACTATAAGGAGGCATAATGGTAGTAACGCTGGTAATGTCCTTCATCATCGCCGTGAGCCCGGTCGGGGTGAAAAACACCCAGCCCGTGGTCTGGGGTGGTGGTGGTCCGGACTCATTCGGGTACCGGTATCTGGATTCGGACACCGTTTGTCCAGGTGCGCCGACCTATAACTGGATAGATATCAAAGGCATCGGCACCCGGGTCACCGGTCTCGGCGATGACAATGTGGTTGGTCCGTTTGATATCGGGTTTGACTTTCCCTACTACTGGTACAGGGTCAGCAAGATTTATGTTGGCTCCAATGGTTATATTACGTTTTATGACAATCGTCTGAACGCCCACCCCTTCCCGCCGGTTCCGAGCCCAATCGGAACCAATAACACCGTCGCAGCGATGATGTGCGACCTGGACCCATCCGCAGCCGGTTCACCCAATGGGTCGGTCTGGGTCTGGACCAGTCCGGATAACGACACCTTCATCGTGGAGTATGACAGTATCAGGTTCTGGTCGACCGGTGGTAATAACAGCTTTCAGATTATCCTTTCCCGTCCGGACTCCTCCATCACCTTCCAGTACAAAGAGCAGACCGGTCAGCCCTACAACGGCTGGCTGCCCGATGGTAATCAGTGCGGGATTGAGAATGTTTCCGGCAGGATTGGTCTTAACTACCTCTCAGGCAACATCCCGCCCCAGAATATGTACCATGCCGGGCTGGCGGTGAAGTTTATCCCGCCGGAGTCAACAACCCTGCGGATTCACGATGCGGCGGTGCGTAACGCGATGAATGACCGCTCGGGCGGGATGTTCGCGCTTAACGGTCGTCCGCTCACCTTCTGGGGCGTAATTGCCAATACCGGCAACCAGTCTGAGGCAGAGTTCCGGGCGGTGGTGCGGGTGCGCACGCTTGCTGGCTCGGTGGTGTTCATTGATTCCACCACGGTGCGGGCGCTCAATCCGGGTGAGACCGATTCGGTTGTTTTCCCGCGCACCTGGACACCGACCAACAACGCGACCTACTTCCTGCAGGTAATCAGCAAACTGCCCGGTGATGCGGTGCCGATCAACGACACCGTGACCGTGGAGTTGAGAGTGGTGACGCTGCCGGCGGTTTTAGGCTATGACCGCGGGACCCAGACCCATATGTGGTCGTGGAATGGTCCGGGCGGGTACGGCTGTCGTTTCGTGCCACCGGTTTACCCCTGCTCGATCACCAGCGTGCGGATGTATATGGGTGCAACCAGCACCACACCCTGCGCAATCGCGATATTTGATGACAACGGCCCGGGTGGCACGCCCGGTGATACGCTCTATATCACCACCGTGCAGGTGAGCGCGCAGAACTGGTACACGGTAACACCACCCAGCCCGATTGTGATTGAGGATGGTGCCTTCTTTGTCGGCGGAATGTCAGAAATTTCCGGCGCACCATCATTTGGTCATGACTCGGTTCCACCTATCTCCAACCAGAGCTGGGAGTTCACCGGTGTCTGGGCACCTTCAAGGCATCAGCAGGACGCAATGGTGAACGCCACCGTTTCCGGAGCGGTTGGAGTGATGGAACTGCGACCTGAGATTGTGCCGACACCGAGAAGACTGGAGGTTTCACCAACACCGGCAACCGGCTTTGCCCGTTTCACCGTCAATGTACCGGTGGATGCCCGGGTTGAGGTGTTTGATGCAACCGGCAAACTGGTGACCACGGTTGACCTGCAAAAGGGTGCGGGTGTGCTTGATACTCGCGGGCTGAAGTGCGGTATCTACTTTGCCCGGGTGGTTGACCAGGGCTCCTCGGTGGCGAAGGTCATCGTGTCCAAGTAAGAAAAACCGCTCAAGAGAAAAATGCTGGCGCCCGGTAACGGGCGCCAGTTCTTTTCTAGCACACCGGGACAGGGGTTTTAGATATTTATCCCGATGGTGACATAAAGCTCCCGACCGATTATGGGACCCCAGTAATACTCCGCTTTCGTTTCGTGGTGGGAAAGTGGTGGCTGATAGTAGTTGCCGATGTTATTGACTCCGGCACTGAAACGGAAGAGCGATAGTTCCTTTGTCACCCGGATGTTGAGCAGCGGATAAACTGGCGAGTCGTAAGTTCTAATCACATTACCACCTGAGATTGACTGAACGAGCATCGGTCCGTTGATTTCGCTGCTAAGGTTTAACTCCGCCTGCCAGCGCGCAATTTTATAGTTGAGGGAGTAATTTCCTGCCCAGCGCCGCACAAAAGGCAGGGTTGCACCGGTGCGGTTCCGGGGGAAGAGGAAATAGGCGTTAAGGTTTGCCGACAGTCCGCCGACGAAGACCCCGCGCAGCGAGAACTCAGCGCCGCTAGAAAGTGCGGTTTCATCGAGGTTGTGATAATAGAAGAGCGCCCGCCGGCTGACGGTGTCAATGCCACGGAATTCGGCAGCGATCAGGCGATCGACTTGATGATGGAATATGTTCAACTGCAGGTCAATGACCAGGTTATTACCGGTGAGACGCCGGGCCGCGCCAGCCTGCAGGGATATGCCTGATTCTTTTGTGATGTCCGGGTCGCGCTGGATGACATACTGATAGCCGTTAGGGAGGTTTTCCATACTTTCCCAGATGATTGTGGGCGTCCGGAACCCGGTGCCACCAGCGATATTGAAGTCTACAAAGCCCGGATAGATTTTAACCGCTGCGTAAGGTGAAATAATAGTGCCAAACCGGGAGTTAAGGTCAAGCCGGACTGCAGGCATGATGTCAACCGGAATGGAAAGGAGAACCGGATTGATGTCATTCCCGGCCGCCCAGATGCCGAGGTTATCCTCGCGATAGTCATCAAATACCAGCCGGGTGTCGTCCAGCCTTTGATGGGCGAAGGCGGTTCCCAGGGTCAGGTGGGGGAGCTTACCGGTGATCTCGCTGTAAAAGTTTGTCTGGCGGGCAGTGTAGTCACGTGTGGCAATAATACCATTTTCCTGATGATGGTTGAATGCGAGACGGAGAGTCACCTCCCGCTCACCGGCGAGAAAACCGGACTTCTGCCACAGGTCCCAGCGCCGGGTATGAATTTTGTCCGCATTGGGTGTGTTCGGATAAAGCGAGTCCGGGATTATTGCGCCGGCGCGACGGGTTTCGTCCCCAACTAATGCCCCGGCATGGAACCGCCAGGCGGTTCCATGGTAGTAATAGATATTGGTGAGGAGGAGATTGCGCTTGAAGGCGGTATTTTCGGCAATGGTATCCTGATTTATGTCAACGAAACGATTATTGCGGTGAGCACCAATCACATTGATACCAAAGGGCTTGAGATTGCTACCGATGAGTGCGGACAGGTCGTTACCATAACTGCGATAGGTGTAACTTGCCTTTGCCTCAAAAGGTTGAACCGGCTGGGGCAGGATGACATTGACCGCACCGGCAATCGCATCGCTACCCCAGATAGCGCCGGCAGCGCCCTTTAATATCTCAAGGCGGTCAATGAAGTCTACGGGAAGCAGGTCAAGGATGTAGCGGGAGGCAAGCCCGGAAAATACCGGCATCCCTTCCAGGAGGATAAGGGAAAACCTGCCGGGTAAGCCATGAATTGAAACCTCACTGGCTTCGCAGGCGCTGCACCGTTTCTGTAACTGGACGCCCGCGCTGAGAGTTGCCGCTTCGCCGATTGTCGCCTTGCCAGTCTTTTCCGCGGCGATTTTCGGAATGACCACCGCGGGCTCAGGAGTTTTAGACTCGTGGAGCATTTCTCTCTGGGCACGGGTTTCTACTGGTGTGAGCGGTATTGGTGTTTCCTTGAGCCGGACATCCTTGTTAACCAGTTCACCATGACCGACAAAAACTTTCAGGGTTTCTGATTTAAAGCCGATAAACTGATACACCACCCGGAACTCTCCGTGCATCGGGACCTCAATATAGTAACGACCGGCGGTATCGGTGGTTGTGCCGATGGGGTAACCTTCTAACCAGACCTGGGCGCCGGCGAGCGGTGTTCCCTGGTAATTGTAAACCCTGCCCTGAATCGCACCATGAAAGGCAAAAGCCGGCAGGGCAACGCCGGCAAATAATAATGATATAAGATACCTCATAATTATTAGACCTGCTGTTTCTTTTACTAGATTCCGGAGCAGTGGCAGTAATTTGGGAAGTTAATAAAAAATTAGATGAACTGGCAGTTAGTGATGTTGAAGTGGTGGCAGATGTAGCGGTTGATAAAGCTTTTCAGTTCGGGCGTTATCGTCAGGTTAAATAAATCAGCCGCCGGGGTGTAGATGAGCTGTTTCAGGGTGTGAAGTTCGGTCGGGGTGAGCCGGGTGTTTTCTCCGCTAGGGCAGTTTTCGCACACGATGCCGCCGTAATGGATGCTGAAGTGGACCGGGGTGGCGGGCAGGGGGGTGTTGGTGGCGATGTTGCGGTGGCACCGGACACAGGTGTTTAAGCTGGGTTTGAAGCCCAAAAAGGCGGTTGCCTTTAAGAGGAAGGCGGCAAGGATTGCCGATGTGTTAACAGTGCCGGCACTGGCACCGCAGTCCGGGGGAAGCGACGGGTTTTCAGAGAGCAGCCGGAGGTTGTGGGCAAGAAAGGAGAAGATGTTTGGCTCCGGGTGGGCGCGGTGGAGGACTCGGAGGAGAAACCGCGCCATCATACCCGCGGTGCGGAAGCGCTCGTAGTCGTAGATCAGTCCCCGATGGGCGTTGATGAGTTCGGCGTCACCGATGGTGCACAGTTCGCCCCGGAGCGGGAGGTAGATGGTGACCCGGGAGCGGGCGAACAGGTCAAGTGCGGCGGCGCGGTAGTTCTTGAGCCGGCGGGCGCCCCGGGCGATGCCGGCAATCATTCCCAGGTCCGGGGTGATGAGGTTGACGAGGCGCGACGATTCGTGCCAGTTGCGGGTGCGCAGGCAGAGCGCTTCGGTCTGGACGATGCGGTTCATTTAATCTTCACTGCGAATCTCGCCGACCATCTCCTCCAGTAGGTCTTCCAGGGTGATGATGCCGGTGGTTCTGCCCTGATGGTCAACGACCAGGCTGAGTTGTTCTCCACGCTGTTGCATCTGGCGCAGGATTTCCAGTGCCCGGGCGTCTGTCTGGACCAGGCGAATCGGGCGGATTTTTGTTGGCGGCGCGGTGAGGAGGTCTTTGGCAACGACCAGCCCGATGATGTTGTCGCTCGTGCCCTGGTAAACCGGTATCCGGCTATAGCCCGATTCCTTTAATACCGCAAGCACCGCCGCGTGGTCCACCTCATCCGGTGCCGAGTCGCGCACCGACACCGAGCGCACCCTTTTTAAGGGAATCGCCGCCTCGGCGACCCGCATCGTGGAGAAGCGCAACAGCCGGGCGACCATTGTGGCGGTTAGCGGGCGGTGCGATGTCGCCGCACGCGGGCTGCGCCGGGCGATGATTTTGCCCAGTTCCTCGCGGGAGAGGTGGGTTCGTGCCGGCCGGGGGGTGATGCGGGCGATGAGCGCGGTTAGCGGCGCGAAGACAAGCCGGGAGGCGTTGAGGAGAAACCCACCCCGGCGCAGCCAGCGGTTCGGAGCGGTCTGGGCGAGTGCCTTGGGCAGGTAGTCGCCCAAAACAAGCGTGATAACCACGGTCAGGGTGACCGCAACCGGTGTGACGGCACCACCGAAATGGGCAACAAAGTAGCGCTGGATGAGAATTGTGGCAAAAACGCTGGCGAGGTTGGTGCCGATGATGGTGGTGATCAGGGTGGGTTCCATCTTTTCCAGAGCCCGGAGCGCGTCCCGGGCACCCGGCAGGCGCTTTTTTACCCAGTGGTTGAGCCGGACCCAGTTCGCGCGGTAAAGCGCGGTTTCCGAGCCGGAGTAGAAGCCGGTGATGAGGACCAGGAAAAGACCCGCAAGCAGTTCCATCGCTTAACCCTTCCGGGGCTGGATTAAAACCTTTTCCAGTTTCAGCGCCGAGGTTTCCTGGACAACGATTTTCAACCCGGCGAATTCAATCTCATCCCCGGGCACCGGCAGGCGTCCGAGCCGGTCGTGGATGAAGCCGGCGAGCCGTTCGTGGGGCAGGTTCTGGAAGGCGTTACTGAACAGCCGGTTGAGCGTCGACAGGTCGATTTCGCCATCAACGAGATACCCGCCACCGGCAACCTTTTTATAGGGCAGTTCCTCGGCACGGTCAAACTCATCGGTAATTTCACCAAAGACCGCCTCGAGGATGTCCTCCAGGGTCACCAGTCCGGCGGTCTGACCGAACTCGTCAACAACAATGGCGATGTGAGAGTTTTTCCGGCGCAGTTCATCCAGGAGTGCGGGCAGGCGCTTGACCTCGGGCACAAAGTAGGGTTTGCGGGCGATGGTGAGCGCGGGCTGGGTGTCGTCATCGGCGATGAGCAGTTCCTTGGCATACAGGATGCCGGTGATGCGGTCAATTGTGTCGTGATAAACCGGCAGCCGGGAGAAACCGGTGCGGGCAAAGACTTCCCGTGCCTGGTGCAGGGGGGTATTCTCCGGAATCGCAACGATGTCACTGCGCGGGGTCATCACCTCGGACACGGTGCGCCGGTCCAGGTCAACGATGTTGCGCAGGATTTCCTCTTCGCCGGGCAGGAGCACACCCCGCTTTTGGGCAATCTCAATCAGCGTGTGCGACTCCTCATCGGTAAGTTCGGCGGGCTCCTGGTGAATCAGGGCAAGCGGGGCGTCCATCTTTTCCAGAAGGACGGTGAGCGGGGCGAGGCTGCGATAGATGAGGTGGAGCAGCGGGGCGGAGTGCCGGGCAAAGCCGAGGGCGTGGCGGTTGGCGATGACCTTGGGTGATATCTCGCCAACCAGAAGCAGGAGTGCGGTCATCACCAGGCCGCCGGCGCCGAGGATGCCCGCGGGCGCGATACCGGTCTGGCGGATCAGTTTAAGGAGGAGGAGTGTCCAGAGCGCGGTGGCGGTGGTGTTGACAATCAGGTTGCCCAGCAGCAGGGTGCCGAGCAGGCGCCGGGGCCGGGAGAGGAGGGTTTTTAGCCGCGGGAGTTCCTCAACCTGCCAGCCGGGTAAGGAGAAGAAAGCCGCTTCGGCACCCGAGAAAAGTGCGGACAGACAGAGGAGCACCGCAATGCTGGCGAGGAGGATAAGCATCGGCGGGACGCTCAGTCCAGTTTTTTCATTTCGGCGTGGGACAGGCCGGCAAGATGCAAGAGCCCGTGCCGGACCAGGGTCAACAGTTCCACCCGCAGCGGGATGCCCAGTGCCGCCGCCTGCTGTTTTGCCTTTTCCCGGGAGATGTAGATTTCGCCCAGAAGGAGCGGGCTGGTTTTCTTTGCCGGCGCCAGCGGGGTATAAAGGGGAAAGGAGAGGACATCGGTGGGCCGGTTGCGCCGGCGGTAGCGCTGGTTCAGTTCCTGGATAAACCGGTTATTGACGATGATGATGTTCACCACCCCGGCGGGGAGCGGCGCGGACAGTTGTTCGACAACGGTCAGGCAGAGGTCGGCGATCGCCCGGCAGAGCCCTTTATCCCGGCTGCCGAACACCTCAACCGTCAGCCGGCTTTTCCTCTTTTTGTTCTTTTTTATTCTTGTCGCGGCGCTCATAGGCTTTGATTATCTCGGAAACCAGGGGCGGCCGGACGACATCGCCCTTGTCAAAGTAGATGATGGTGATGCCCGGGATATTGGCTAAAAGTCTTTCCGCCTCAACCAGACCCGAGGTGTACTGGTGGGACAGGTCAATCTGGGTGACATCGCCGGTAACAATCGCCTTGGAGTTCCAGCCGAGCCGGGTGAGAAACATTTTCATTTGGGTGGAGGTGGTGTTCTGCGCCTCGTCCAGGATGATGTAGGCGTCGGAGAGGGTGCGCCCGCGCATAAAGGCAAGCGGTGCGACCTCAATCACCTCCTGCTCAATCAGGCGCTGGGTCCGCTCCAGGGGCATCATATCAAACAGGGCGTCGTAGAGCGGCCGGAGATAGGGGTCAATCTTCTCCTTGAAGGTGCCGGGCAGATAGCCGAGCGATTCACCCGCCTCCACCGCGGGACGGGTGAGGATAATCCGGCTGCATCTGCCGGAGATTAAGGCGGACACCGCGGCTGCCACCGCCAGGTAGGTTTTGCCGGTACCCGCGGGCCCGATGGCAAAGATGATGTCGTTGCGGCTAATCTCCTCGAGATAGCGGCGCTGGTTTTCGCTTTTCGGGGTGATGGTCTTGCGCGGGGTGTGGATGACACCCAGTTCTGCCGCAGGTGGTGGCTCCTTTTCCTTTTCTTGTAGTTCCTCCTCGGTTTCGTCCAGGCTGGCACGGCGCTCGGCACGCAGGCGCCGGACCTCTGCCTCAACCAGTTCCGGGGTCACCCGTTCCCCGCGGCGACAGCGGGCGATGAGGTGCTGAAACACCTCTTCCAGTTCCTTTTTCTCGGAGCGCGGTCCGGAGAGGCGCAAAAGCCCGTCCCGATAAACAACATAGGTGCGGTAAAATCGGGCAAGGGTGGTCAGGTTGATGTCTGCCGGACCAAGGAGTTCCACCTGGTCGACATCCTCAGCCGGTATTATGTAACGCAATCTAAAACAATTTTAGCGAGCCACCGCCCCGGGTCAAGATTACCCGCCCGATGGGTTTCTCTCCTTGACTTGGCGAATGCGCATTCTATACTGAGACAGGATACCGAGGCGAATAAAACCACTGGAGGCATTATGGCAAAAGAGGAAAAGGTCAAGGCGCTGAGCAATGCGCTCGGTCATATTGAAAAGCAGTTTGGTAAAGGTGCGATAATGCGTCTGGGCGAAGAGGGCGCGGTGCTGGAGATTGAGGCAATCCCCACCGGCTCAATTGGTCTGGATGCGATTCTTGGTGTCGGTGGCGTGCCCAAGGGCAGGATTGTGGAAATCTTCGGTCCCGAGTCCTCGGGCAAGACTACCATGGCGCTGGAGATTATCGCCCAGTGTCAGAAGATGGGCGGGACCGCGGCGTTTATTGACGCCGAGCATGCCCTGGACCCGAAGTATGCGGAGAAACTGGGCGTCAACCTGAAGGAACTCTTGGTTTCCCAGCCGGACTCGGGTGAGCAGGCGCTGGAGATTGCCGAGGTTTTGACCCGTTCCGGTGGCCTGGATTTGTTTGTCGTTGACTCGGTGGCGGCGCTCGTGCCCCGTGCCGAGATTGAGGGTGAGATGGGCGATGCCTTTGTCGGAGTCCAGGCACGGCTGATGTCGCAGGCGCTGCGCAAACTCGCCGGCGTGATTCAGAAGTCCAACACCTGCGCGATATTCACCAACCAGATCCGCCACAAGATTGGCGTGATGTTTGGCAACCCCGAGACCACGCCCGGTGGGCTGGCGCTGAAATTCTACGCCACGGTCCGGCTGGACATCCGGCGCACCGCCGCCTTAAAGAAGGGCGAACAGATAATCGGCTCCCGCACCAAGGTCAGGGTGGTGAAAAACAAAATTGCGCCGCCGTTCCGGGAGACCGAATTTGACATCATCTACGGTGAGGGCATCTCCCGTTTCGGTGAACTGGTTGACCTGGGCGTGGAGCACGGCGTCATTGACAAGTCCGGCGCCTGGTTCACCTACGGCAGCACGAAAATCGGTCAGGGCCGCGAGGCGGCGATAGACTTTCTCAAAACCCACAAGGATGTGGCGACCAAGATTGAGGCGGCGCTGCGCGACAAACTGAAACTGCCCCGGCTGCGGGTAAAGGATGAGGATAACCGCGCTCAAACCGCAAAGAAGAAGTAAAAAACGGTTAGCGGTATTTGTTGACGGCGAGTTTGCCTTCAGCCTGGACCGGACAACGATAAAAAGGTTCCGGCTGAAACCGGGCAGTCCGGTTGACGAAAAGTTTTTAGCCGAGGTTGTTCTGGATGAACAACGCCAGCACTGCCGGGAGTATGCGCTGCTCTTACTTTCCTATCGGGCGCGCTCGGAAAAGGAGTTAAAGGAACGCCTAGCCAGAAAGGGCTACACACCGGCGGTGATTACTGCGGTAATGGAGGAGTTAAAAAAACAGGGGCTGGTGGATGACCACCGGCTGGCAGAGCGATTTGTTGCGGACCGCATTACCGTCGGGCACAAGGGCAAAAACCGGGTCGGTGTTGAGTTGTTAAAGATGGGCGTGGCAAAGGAAGAGATTAACCGGGCGCTAAAAAATGCGCCGGATGAGACCGAGGCGGCGCGGATGGTGGCAGAACACTTCCTGCCCAGATACCGCAAACTGGACGAAAACACCCGGGCAAGAAGGCTCTGGGGTGTCCTGGCAAGGCGTGGCTTCGCACCGGACACGATTACTAGGGTCTTAAAACAACTCGGCACCGATGTGAGCGAAGAATCATAACAAAGCCAATTTGATTACCATCCTGCTGACAGGACGCCCTGGCGTTATCATTTAAGGAAAAATTACCAGCCAGCAAAACAGCGGACCGGATTCAGCACCGAGCCCGGTAATTACCCGGGAGGCAGGGTGGGGTATACCCCCTGATTTTGCCCAACATATTGATAACCTGTTAATTAACTCAATTTTTCCTGCGCCGGTTGTTAACACCCCCAAATTTCTGGCTCTAAATGATTAGGGGAGGTGCAATGGAGGGGGCAATTGTGCGGCTCCGGAACAGGGTCAGGGCATTAGTTGACAGGATTGGTTAGCGATGGTAAAAATGGGGTGATGGAGGCGAGGGTTAAGGAGAATGAGGAAGTGGACATAGGGAATCAAAAAAACTATAGATAGCAGGTAAAATGAAGCTTCCTGTGTTAATCTGTCCGAATTGCGGGAAGGAGATGAGTTATAAGGAAGGAAGACCCGAAACAGCTCGAAAATACGAGTCATGCATAAGGCGATGCGAATCTTGTGGGATTGGATATTCCAATACATTTCCTACTTTGATCTATCGCCATCCTATCCAAAACATCCCGTGCGAGGTTCGGAGCTACGCGAAGGATGTTGTTGAAAGGCATTAAACCAGGCAAACTGCAAGAACAACAAGAAGTGGGAGAGATTTGGTTTCTCTACATCTGAAGATGCCCTGACCTGGACCTTTTTTGTGTGGCTTCAGAACGAAGGTATGATTCGCAAGGTATTGAGCCCCGCAGGCATCAACGGATTACAGAAGATTGGCGAGGAACCTGATATGTTGTTATGGGGAGCACCGGTTCCGCCGTTACAAGATAGCCGTGACTCGAACATTCGCAGAGAAATTGAAGATATATCCGACAAGATTAGAGAAAGGAAAGATTATCGTTCAGAGCCGGATGTTGTGCTTGATTTTCCTGAGAAACTGGTAGTCATTGAGGTTAAATACCTGAGCGGAAACAGACAAAATACAAGTAGAAAAGAGAGAAAAGAGTATAAGCGCTACATAATAGGAAGAGAAGATTTATTTACCAAGACCGAAAAGGCAATTGAGAGCGGATGCTATGAACTTGTTAGAAACTGGCGTATCGGTAACGAACTTGCTGAGGGGCTGAATAAACCTTTTGTGCTGGTGAACCTGGTAATGAGGAAAAAAAGTAATAACAAGGATAATGAGAGTGTTCAGAAGTTTAAAGAGTCGCTCAAAAATGGGGGCAAGGAGTTTCAGGTGCTCTACTGGGAAGAGGTCGCCGCGGAAGTGCACGACAATATGATTGGTTTGAAGGAGTATTTGCGGAGTAAGGGTATCTGGGTAAACGATGATGATGGCAAAGGAATGTATCAGTTGGCAAATGGTTTATGGGTAAGGCGCTGAGATTGTGAAACTCTGTGGGTGTATGGGATTGCTGTTGACCGGTTAGGAGGTTTTAAGGTATAGAGGCAGAAAAGTCGTGCATTTGCCCTGCGGCTGAGGTTGATAAGGTTATAGTTGCAGTCTGGTTAAAATCCTGCTAAAATTCCAGCGTTATGAATCATCGTGAGTTGCGGCGGACTTTTTTGGAGTTTTATGCCCAGCGGGGGCATAAGATTGTGCCGAGTTCTTCTTTGATTCCCCGGGATGACCCGACTCTGCTTTTTACCAATGCCGGGATGGTGCAGTTTAAGGCGCTGTGGGCAGGGACGGTGGAGTTGCCTTATAAGCGGGCATGTTCTATTCAGAAGTGTCTGCGTGCCTCAGACCTGGAAAGGGTGGGCAGGACGCCAAGGCACTGCACCTTTTTTGAGATGCTGGGTAATTTTTCTTTTGGCGACTATTTTAAGGCAGAGGCGATTCCCTGGGCATGGGAGTATCTGACCCAGGTGGTGAAACTTGACCCGGCAAGGCTTTATGTTTCGGTGTTTGAGGAGGATGAGGAGGCGTTTGCGGTGTGGCGTGATGTGGTCGGGTTGCCGGAGAAGAGGATTTACCGGCTGGGTGCGGAGGACAATTTCTGGGGTCCGGCAGGCGGGACCGGTGCCTGTGGTCCTTGTTCGGAGATTTATGCGGACCTGGGTCCGGAGTTCGGGTGCGGTAAGGAGAGTTGTGGTCCGGGGTGTGATTGCGACCGGTTTTCGGAGGTTTATAATATCGTGTTTCCCCAGTTTAATCAGTTGCCGGATGGGACGAGGGTGCCGTTGAAGAATCGCGGGATTGATACCGGTATGGGGCTGGAGCGGCTGGCGATGGTGTCGCAGGGGAAGAAGAGTATTTTTGAGACCGACCTGTTTGCGCCGCTGGTGCGGGCGACCGAGGAGATTGTCGGGTTCGGTGTTACTCTGGATACCCGGCAGATGTTTTATGTTGTTGCTGACCATGCCCGGGCACTGACCTTTGCGATTACTGATGGCGCGATTCCGTCCAATGAGGGCAGGGGGTATATCCTGCGGAACATTTTGCGCCGGGCGCTGTTGTTTGCCCATCGTCAGGGCATAACCGAGCCGTTTATTTATCGGGTCGCAGGTGCGGTGGCGGAGTTGATGCGGCAGTGGTATCCAGAACTGGGGGCAAAGCGGGAGCAGGCGGCGTTGATTATCAAGGCGGAGGAGGAGCGGTTCCTGCGGACACTGGCGAGCGGGCTGGAGCGGTGGGAGGAGACGCTGGCGCGGTATCGACAGGATGGTTTGATTCCCGGTGAGGAGCTTTTCCGTTTGCATGACACCTATGGCTTTCACATTGAACTGGTTGAGGAACTGGCGGCGGATGAGGGGGTGCGGCTGGATAAGGAAGGTTTTGAGCGGGCGATGGCGGAGCAGCGGGAGCGGAGCCGGCGGACGACATTTATCGCCCGCGGGGTTGACGGCGCACCGGTGAGCGGCGAGCAGCCGCTGGAGGTGGAGTTTGTTGGTTATGAGGAGGATGAGGTTGAGACGGAACTGGTGAGTTTTGTGAAGAACGAGGACGGGAGTTATGAGCTGGTTTTGCGGCGGACGCCTTTTTATGCCGAAGCGGGCGGTCAGGTGGGCGATACCGGTCGGGTGGTGGGTGAGGGTTTTGAGTTTGAGGTGAAGGACAGTTATTACAAACACGGGGTAGGGGTGGTGCGCGCGGTGTTGAAGAGTGGCGAGCCGAAGCCGGGGGTGGTGTTTGCCGCAATTGATAAGGAGCGGCGCCGGGAGATTGAGCGGGCGCACACCGCAACCCATCTTTTGCATGCGGCGCTGCGCCGGGTGGTGGGCGATTATGTGAAGCAGGAGGGGTCGCTGGTTGAGCCGGGGAGGTTGCGGTTTGACTTCTCCGCATTTGAGCCACTGCGACCGGAGCAGATTGAGGCGGTGGAGCGGCTGGTGTATGAGCAGGTGGTGAAGGATTTGGTGGTGGAGCGGATGGCGGATGTGCCGCTGAAGGAGGCGAAGCAGATGGGCGCGCTGGCGTTTTTTGGTGAGGAGTACGGCGAGCGGGTGCAGGTGATAAAGGTTGGTGATTTCTCGATGGAGTTGTGCGGTGGTACCCATCTGCGCCGCACCGGTGAGATGGGCATTCTGCGAATTGTGACTGAGACCGGTGTTGCCGCGGGTATCCGCCGAATTGAGGCGCTGGTGGGCAGGCAGGCGTTTGAAAGGGTCAGGCAGGAGCGGGAGACCCTAGACCGGCTGCAGGCGCATCTGGGGGTGAGTGAGGATGCGCTTTTGCGCCGGGTGGAGAACCTTACCGAGGAGTTGAAGCGGCTGGAGAATCGGGTCCGGCAGTTGTCCGGGCAACTGGCGCGGCATACCGCAGGCGAACTGGTTCAGAAACAGGAGGAGATTAACGGCGTGCGGGTGGTGATTGGTGATTTTCCTTACTTTACGGTGGAGGAGTTGCGGGTGATGGCGGACCGGCTGCGGGAGTTGCTGGTGGGTAGTTATGTGGTGTTATTGACCGGCGCGGTGAGCGGTGAGAAGTTGCGCTATGTGGTGGTGGTCAGTCCGGACCTGCGCGAGCGTCTGCCCGCTGGAAAACTGGCGAAGGTGGTGGGCGGTGCGATGGGTGGCGGCGGTGGTGGCAGAGCGGACATCGCTGAGGGTGGCGGTGATGCGAGCCGGGTGAGTGCCGGGCAGGCGGCGCTGCGGCAGGCGCTTGCCGGTTAGTTGCTTTCCTGAGGAGCGAGTTGCGTTTTTAAAATCCTCTCGATAATTCGCTGGCGCTGGAGGGTGTCGTCAACCGGTGAGGGTAAAAGGTCGTAGTCCAGGGTCATATAGGCGGGCCAGGAGTAGGGCTGCTGGGTCATAAAGTCCATAGCCCGGACCTGTTCGTTGTCCTTTAAGAAGAACTCAATCTGTTTTTCCATCTCGGGATAGATGGGCAGGTAGCAGGATAAAGTCATTGCGTAGCGGTCAAGGGTTACCGGTCTGCCCTCACTGACCAGCACCGCCAGTTTGACTGCAGCCGGGGTGAAGCCTCGGGCGTGGAGTTCGTTGATGAGGTGGCTAACCTCGGCGGGGGTGAGGTCGGTATCGTCGCCGATGATGTGGAACACCTGATTGATGAGGATTTCACCGAGCCGGGTGTTGCTGAGGCGCCAGGTGGCGCGGAGGATGGTGTGGAGGAAGTTTAAGGTGTTGCGGCAGCGGTCCAGTTCGTCATAGGTTAAGCCGTAGCGCTGGCGGACGAATTTGAGCGCCCGGTCCGGGTCGTCAAGCCGGGTTTTGCCCACCCGCAGGGGTCCGAGCAGGGAGCGGAGCCGGCGAAAGACCATCCGAAAGGTGTCAAAATCAAAGGCGATGAAGCGGTGGATTTTGATGCCAAGGAGGTTTTCCAGGGTGCGCCGGAGCAGGGGTTCACCGCCCAGCGCATAGGTGTGGGTGATTTTTTCCATCCGGTTGAAGTCTGTGGACGATTGCGCGGCGGTAACACCAGGGACAATTACCAGCAGGTCGCGGGGGACCGCAACGAGGTTGAGCCGGCCGGAGTTGAGGTTGATATGGCAGATGACAATGACATCCGAGTGTGCGGTCTTTTCTCTGGGGATGCGGCTGATGCCGCCGCGGTCCAGTGCCGGGTTGATTGCCCGGGCGTCCTTGCCGATAATGAGGATGTTGACTTCACCGCCCGGTCCGGGAGTGAGGGTGGTGGTCGTCCGGCGGTAGCCCCGGGGTAGGAAGAGGTAGAGCACACTGGCGGTTAAGATAAGAATCACCAGCAGGGCGATGGCGATTAAAATCCGGTGGCGGGTTTTAAGCGGTGACATCCAGTTTGATGGGGTAGCCGGTGAACTGGAACTGTTGCCGGATGAGGTTTAAGACATAGCGCTGGTAGCGGGTGTCAATAGCGTCCGGGTCAGAAAGGCGCAGGCGGAACACCGGCGGCCGGATGCCGGTCTGGCTGATACCCAGCACCCGCACCTTTATCCCGGGCGGATTGGTTTTCAGTTGCTCCAGGAGGGTGAGGTTGAGGAATTTTTTGCTCAGGCGCATCGCCCCGGAGTGATAAACCGCCCTTGCCTGACGGACAACATCGCTTACCCCCTTGCCTTTTAACAGGGAGGTATAGACCAGGGGCGCATAACTGACAAACTGGAGCCGGCTGGTGATATACTCCTTTACTTTTTCCTCCAGTTGCCGGGGGATGAGGTCGGTTTTGTTGGCGATGATGACCAGCCCTTTGCCGCGCTCGGTGACCAGGTTGATAATGCGCTTGTCCTGGGCGGTGGGACCTTCGGTGGCGTCAATCATCACCAGGGCGATGTCGGCGCGGTCAATCGCCGCGAGTGCCCGGCGCACCGAGTAGAACTCAACCGGGGCGGTGATGCGGGTGCGGCGCCGGATACCGGCGGTGTCAATGATGCGAAACCGGGTGTCCTGCCACTGGAAGGTGTCTTCGACAGTGTCACGGGTGGTGCCGGGTAACGGGGTAACAATCGCCCGTTCTTTGCCCAGGAGGCGGTTGAGCAGGGTTGATTTGCCGACATTGGGGCGGCCCAGGATTGCCAGGGCGACCTCTTCCCCCGGTGCGGTGCTGGTGCTTTCCGGCGGTAACTGGCTGATGACCTCATCCAGGAGTTCGGCAACGCCGGTGCCGTGTTCTGCTGCGATAGGAAACAGTTTTTCATTGCCGAGGCGGTGGAAATCGGTGATGTCAAATTTACTTTTATCACATTTGTTAACCGCGACGAGGAACGGTTTGCCCTGGCGGCGCAGGCGCCGGGCGATCTCCTCGTCCGCGGGTAAGAGTCCGGCGGTGCCATCAACCACCAGGATGATAACATCCGCCTCGTTGAGCGCGATGTTGACCTGCCGGACAATCTCCGCTTCAATCTCAGCATCCGGGTCCGGGACAAAGCCCCCGGTGTCAATCACAGTAAATTTGCGCCCCTGCCATTCAGCAGGATGGCTCAGCCGGTCCCGGGTGATGCCGGGTTCGCGTAGGGTGATGGCAACCCGACCACCCACCAGCCGATTAAACAGGGTGGATTTGCCCACATTCGGGCGTCCGACGATAACCACGGTTGCCATTAGATTAATTAATAGCCTATTGGCTGGTGGAGATGAGTCAAGAGTAGCCGATTACTCCGGCACGCTGGGTTCAGGCTAACCGGGTTAGCGGTTAGCTCTGCTAATCAGCGCCGGAAGAGGATGATGAGCAGTACCGCCACGGCGCCGAGGAAGAGGATACCGCCGATTGCGCTCCAGATGTAGCGCTGGGTGTGAACCTCTTCGTATTTTTCCTCAATCTCCGGGATTTTTAAGGGCTCGGTGGGTGCACGGGTTTCGTCTTTGACCATACCCTTGAACTCCAGATTGCACATCGGGCAGGATTTGTGCAGGCGGGTCATCAGATGTCCGCATTCCGGGCAGAAGTAGCGGTCGCCCCTTTTGATGATTGGTGCTTCGGGCATATTTCGCCTCAAGTGAAAATAGCAAGAAAAACGGGTAATGTCAAGTGGGGTGTTTTTAGGGCTTTTTCTCCTGCCGCCGGGCTGATTTTTCCCTGTAAGTTCTGCTTGACAGAGGGCAATTTTCCCTCAAAATAGAGGTGGTTGCACGGTGTGCAACCAGGAGACGATGGTTTTCAACCGCCCGATAAGGGCAGAAAGGAGTAGTAAATGCCGAGAGGACAAGTCCTGATGAACCGCACGGTAAAACTCACCGAGGCGATGCAACCGGTTTTCGGCCCGGGCAAGGTGATCAAGGTGAAGGACATCAACAAAAAGCTTTGGGCGTATGTGAAGAAGCACAACCTGATGACCGGGACCGGACCGTTGATGAAGAGGTCAATCAAACTGACTCCGGACCTGCAGGCGCTTTTTGGCAAGAAGAGCTCGGTTAAGGTCGGGGAGATGATGAAACTCCTCTGGGCGTACATCCGGAAAAACAACCTCTTCTGACATCGCACTCGCATAATAAATAAAGGATAGGGCGACCCCTGGGTTTCAGGGGTTGCTTATTTTTGGGCGGTTTGTTGGGGCGAAGGGGGAGATATAAGATTTATCTTTTATTTTTTCAATGGGTTATAAGTTTTGCGGTGGATGAAAAATTTTTAACATTTCTGCTTGACTTTTCACGGAAAATTTATTATTATCAAGTTAGCCAATTTAAACGAGAAAATGTTTGCTCTTTGACAATTTGGAGAAGAGGCAGGCTGATATTCACCTCAAGCTACTAAGAGCACATGGTGGATGCCTCGGCAGTTGGAGGCGATGAAGGGCGTGGTAAGCTGCGACAAGCGCCGGTGAGCTGCACACAAGCTTTGACCCGGCGATTCCCGAATGGGGAAACCCGTACGGCGTAATATCCGTACATCCCGGAATGAATCCATAGTTCCGGGAGGCTAACCCGGGGAAGTGAAACATCTCAGTACCCGGAGGAAAAGAAAACGAATGTGATTCCCTGAGTAGTGGCGAGCGAAAGGGGAACAGCCTAAACCGATTCCGGTGTTAAAGCCAGCGGGCGTTGCCGGAACGGGGTAGTGGGACCGGATTGCGCTGACCGCTGTGAGGCGAGGGAGTTACAAAAGCCGGCTGTTAGCCGAAGTCTTCTGGAAAGAAGCGCCATAGCGGGTGATAGCCCCGTAGGCGAAAACAGCAGGCTCTCCCGCGGTCCGGCTCCCGAGTACCACGGGGCACGAGAAACCCTGTGGGAATCCGGCCCGACCACGGGCTAAGGCTAGATACTCCCAACTGACCGATAGTGCACCAGTACCGTGAGGGAAAGGTGAAAAGAACCCCTGGCGGGGAGTGAAATAGAACCTGAAACCATGTGCTTACAATCAGTGGGAGCAGTTTACCGCCTTTCCGCAAGGTTTGGCGGTGACTGTGACCGCGTGCCTTTTGCATAATGACCCGGCGAGTGAATGTGCGTGGCGAGGTTAAGCCTCTCTGAGGCGGAGCCGGAGCGAAAGCGAGTCCTAATTGGGCGTTTAGTCGCGCGCATTCGACCCGAAACCCGTGTGAGCTACCCATGGCCAGGTTGAACTTGGGGTAACACCCAAGGGAGGACCGAACCGGTGGCCCTTGCAATAGCCTCGGATGAGCTGTGGGTAGGAGTGAAAGGCTAACCAAACCGGGTGATAGCTGGTTCTCCCCGAAATGCCTTTAGGGGCAGTCTCGCAAGTTTAGTTGCGGAGGTAGAGCACTGGACGGGCGCTCTCCCACAATGTGGGGGAAAACCCGACCAAACTCCGAATGCCGCAACTTCAGATTGCGGGAAAGAGGCCGTGAGCTCTAAGGTCCATGGCCGAGAGGGGAATAACCCAGACCATCGGCTAAGGTCCCTAAGTGTATGCTAAGTGGGAAAAGAGGTGAGGTTACTCAGACAGCTGGGATGTTGGCTTAGAAGCAGCAATCATTTAAAGAGTGCGTAACAGCTCACCAGTCGAGTGACCTTGCACTGAAAATTCACCGGGGCTCAAGCATACCACCGAAGCCGTGGACTTCTGCCCTTTGCGGGCAGGAGTGGTAGGGGAGCGTTCTGCGGTAGGTTGAAGCCAGGCCGCGAGGTCTGGTCGACGAAGCGGAAGTGATTATGCCGGGACGAGTAGCGTTAAAACAGGTGAAAAACCTGTTCGCCGGAAACCCAAGGGTTCCTGGGGAAGGTTAATCCGCCCAGGGTTAGTCGGTACCTAAGCTGAGGCCGAAAGGCGTAGGTGATGGAAATCCGGTCAACATTCCGGAACCACCTTGGCATCGTTACGAGCTATGGGGGGACGCAGGCGGAAGGGCTCAGCCCCGTGCTGGATCGGGGTCTAAGCCATCGCGATGGTGCGTAGGAAAATCCGCGCACGGGATTCGCGGTGGTGATGGGGACTCTGCCGTCAGGTAGAGGAACTGAGCCGGACCGACTGCCGAGAAAAGCCTCTATGCCAGATGTCAGGGTGACCGTACCGTAAACCGACACTGGTGGGTGAGGAGAATATCCAAAGGCGCTCGGGTGAGCTCTCGTTAAGGAACTCGGCAATCTAGCCCCGTAACTTCGGGAGAAGGGGTGCCACCGCAAGGTGGCCGCAGTGAAGAGGCTCTGCCGACTGTTTAACAAAAACACAGGTCTCTGCTAAGCCGTAAGGCGAGGTATAGGGACTGACACCTGCCCGGTGCCGGAAGGTTAAGGAAGGGGGTTAGCCGCAAGGCGAAGCTCCCGACCGAAGCCCCGGTAAACGGCGGCCGTAACTCTAACGGTCCTAAGGTAGCGAAATTCCTTGTCGGGTAAGTTCCGACCCGCACGAATGGTGTAACGAGTGGAGCGCTGTCTTAACGAGAAGCCCGGCGAAACTGTAGTGGCGGTGAAGATGCCGCCTGCCCGCGATTGGACAAAAAGACCCCGTGAACCTTTACTACACCTTGCCATTGGATCCTGGCCGAGCATGTGTAGGATAGGTGGGAGGCTGTGAGGCCCGGACGCCAGTTCGGGCGGAGCCGTCGGTGAAATACCACCCTTGTTCTGTTGGGGTTCTAACACCGTGCCCTGATCGGGGCGGTGGACAGTGGCAGGCGGGTAGTTTGACTGGGGCGGTCGCCTCCTAAAAGGTAACGGAGGCGCTCAAAGGTCAGCTCAGCACGGACGGCAACCGTGTGTGGAGTGCAAGGGCATAAGCTGGCCTGACTGCGAGACCGACGGGTCGAGCAGAGACGAAAGTCGGACCTAGTGATCCTGTGGCTCTGCGTGGAAGGGCCATAGCTCAACGGATAAAAGGTACTCCGGGGATAACAGGCTGATCGGGCCCGAGAGTTCACATCGACGGCCCGGTTTGGCACCTCGATGTCGGCTCATCGCATCCTGGGGCTGGACAAGGTCCCAAGGGTTGGTCTGTTCGCCCATTAAAGCGGTACGTGAGCTGGGTTCAGAACGTCGTGAGACAGTTCGGACTCTATCCATCGTGGGCGCAGGAGACTTGAGGGAAGCTGCCCATAGTACGAGAGGACCTGGGTGGACGCACCTCTGATGTACGAGCTGTCCTGCCAAGGGCACCGCTCGGTAGTCAAGTGCGGCAGGGATAACCGCTGAAGGCATCTAAGCGGGAAGCCCCTCCCAAGATTAGGTCTCCCGTGTGAGCACCGCAAGGTGTCTCACCCTGAAGGCCCCTGGTAGACTACCAGGTTGATAGGCCACAGGTGTAAGCCCGGTAACGGGTTCAGCCGAGTGGTCCTAATCGGCCGTGCGGCTTGAGTTCGTCAGTCTGCTTCTTCTCCTTTAAATTTGGAGTTTTTATTCCCGGCGGTGATACCGGAGGGGAAACACCTCTTCCCATTCCGAACAGGGTCGTTAAGCCCTCCAGGGCCGATGGTACTGCGCTGGCAACGGCGTGGGAGAGTAGGTCGCTGCCGGGTTTTCATTTATAAAAATTTTTCTTGACAGGGGGTGTTTTTTATATACAATTTATCTGGGAGCAGAGAAGATGCGACCGAACGCCTTTTTTATCCCTGATAAAAATTGGGCGGTGCGGGCGTTTTCTCTGCCTCCAACTAATCCTAAAAAGAAAGGAGGTGTCAAACCATGAAGAATCGCGGCTTCACCCTGATCGAGCTGCTCGTGGTCATCCTGATCATCGGTATCCTGCTTGCCTTAATTATCCCGAACTTCGTCTTGTTCCAGGAGCGTGCCCGTCGTTCTTCCGTGAAGAACAATATGCACGTTGTCCAGACCGCACTGGAGGCGTATGCGGTTGACCACTACGGCAACTATCCGAACGAAGACGTTACCTGGGACCCCTATGATGAGGCGGGTATCTGCCTGTGGTTCGCCGGTGGCGACCCGGTGGGGATTGATGGTGAACCCAAGCCGGGCAACTTCCCGGTTAACCCCTACGATGGTAAGCGCTACAACGATGAGGACAAGGACGAGATGGACCTGAACTACGAGGACCTGTTTGGCGAACTGGAGCCGGGTCAGAACGCCCAGATCCGGGGCAACGATGATGAGTGCCCGTATCTGGACTTCGGTGGCACACCGGAGTATCCGGGTGGCATTGGTATCGCGACCTATGTCTCGGAGGTCGGCAACGAAACTCCGCAGGAGTACGGCATCTACGGCTTTGGTCGTGATGTTGCCTATCCAATGTATGACTTGGACCCGATGGCTGACGACCCGACCGACGAGGAGGCCTGGATCTTCTTCGTTCTCCACAACTAATCCTCCGCAAGCGGTTTAAAAAGGGTGGGGCATTGCCCCACCCTTTTTGTTTCCTTGACTTGATGGTGTTTAATTCTATAATCCTCTAACTTTATGTCTCTTGCCCAGCGACCGGTAATAGAAGCGATAAGATTGAGCAAGTCCTACCGGGCGGGGTTCAGAATGAAAAAGGTGCAGGCGCTGGTGGACCTGAATCTGAGTGTGGAAAAGGGTGAAATATTCGGGTTTTTGGGTCCGAATGGTGCGGGCAAGACAACCGCAATTAAGGTTTTTGTGGGACTGGTGGCGCCGGACCGGGGTTCTGCCTATGTTTTGGGACGCCCACCCCGCGACCATCGGGTGAAGCGGCGGATTGGATTTTTGCCCGAGTCGCCTTATTTTTATGACTACCTCACCGCTGAGGAGTTTTTACTCCTCTCTGCTCAGCTGTCCGGTATTCCGCGTAGTGAAATAAAAACCAGGGTGCGCGAGATGTTGAAGATGGTGCGGATGGAGTATGCGGCGCATCTGCAGATGCGGGGTTTTTCCCGGGGGATGCTCCAGCGAATAGGAATTGCCCAGGCGTTGCTGCATGACCCGGAGGTGGTAATTCTTGATGAGCCGATGGGTGGTTTGGACCCGGTGGGACGAAAGGAGTTCCGGGACATTATTCTCGGTCTGAAGGAAAAGGGGAAAACGGTGTTTTTCTCTACCCACATTCTGGCTGATGTGGAAATGATTTGTGACCGGGTGGGGATAATTATTGCGGGCAGGATGGTGAAGAGCGGTCGGCTGGACGAGATTTTGACCGCAGAGGTTGAGTCAATTGAGGTTACGGTCCGGGGTGCGACCGGCAAGTTTCGCAAGGCGCTGGAGCGGGTTGCCCTGCGGGCGATTGAGTCCGGTGATTTAATTATGCTCACGGTCAAGAATGAAGATGATGTCGAGAGGATTCTGGCGATTGCCCGGGAGGCTGCGGCACGGGTTACCGCGATTGTGCCCAGAACCAAGACGCTGGAGGACTACTTTATGTCCCAGTTGAAATCTGCCGGGGTGCAGTAGCGATGTTTAACAGGTTGTTCAGTCTGGCGGTTAATACTTTTAAGGAGTCGATTCGTGACCGGATTCTGGTGGCGCTGGTGGTCATTGCGGTGGTGGTGATGGCGAGCGCCAAGGTGATTCAGCCGGTGGCGATGGGTGAGGCGGATAAGATAATAAAAGACCTGGGGTTGTCGGCGATAACCCTGTTCTGTGTATTGATTGCAATCCTGGTGGGCGGCAGGCTGGTTTATCGAGAGGTGGAGAAGCGGACGATATATCTTATTCTTGCCCGACCGGTCCGGCGGCTGGAGTTTATCCTGGGGAAATATCTGGGCTTGATGGCGGTTTTGGTTACCAGCCTGGTGATTATGACGGTTGGTTTTTATCTGGTGATGTTGCTCGCCCGGGTGCCGGTGAGTTTTCACCTCCTTTGGGCGGTGGTGATGACCGCATTTGAACTGGCGATTATAACTGCGGTGGCGGTGCTCTTCTCAACCTTTGTCAGTCCGATTGCGAGTGCGGTGTTTACATTTATGGTGTATTTTATTGGACACAGTACCTATTTGTTGAAACAACTTGCCGGGATGTTTCCTGCGCCGGTAATCAAGTTCTTTGCTCTCCTTGCCTATTACATTTTGCCCAACTTAAATAACTTTAACATCAAGGGTGAGGTGGTTCACAATGTCCCTCTGAACTGGACCGCACTAGTTCTATCAGCGGGATATGCCATTGTTTACAGTGCCACCCTGCTCTTGATTTCGGTTATTATATTTAATCGCCGGGACTTTTAAGATGGAAGTCGTTGAGGTTAGCGCGCTGACCGAGCGTAACAGAGGCTGGTTGCTGGCGTTACTCCCCGCGGTGGTGATTGTCTGGGGATTTGTGGCGATATATCTATTGCAACTGGCGATCGACTCCACAGGTAAAGGAAGGGTGGAGCGGATGATGCAGGAGCTGGCGTATTTTCCTTCCGGGGTGGCGCTCCGGGAAATGGCGCTGGAGTATCGGGAACTTATTGCCGATGGTATCTGGTTGACTGCAATCGATTATTATGGAAGGCATCAGGAGACCGACCGCCGTTATGAATGGCTGGGCCATATTTTTGAGATATTGACCACGCTGGACAGGAGGTTTATTGGTGCGTATCATTTTGGCGCGATCACCCTCGCCTGGGATGCCAGGAAACCGGTTGAGGCGCTGCGGTTACTTTTTAACGGGATGAAAGCCAATCCCCTGAACTGGCAGTTGCCCTTTGATGCCGGGTTTATTAACTATATGCTGATTGGTGATTACCGGGCCGCCGCCCAGTTGTTTAGAATTGCTGCTAAGTTGCCCGGTGCCTGGTCAGCGGTTGCCCGCTGGGCGCCGTATGTTACCGCAAAAAGTGGAGATTTTGCTACCGCCCGCGAGATGTGGCAGGAGTTGTACTATGCCACCGAGAACAGAAAGTTGCGCGAGTTGATTATCCGGCAGTTAAAATGGTTGAAACTGGAAGAAGGGCTGGCAACAATTCAGGATGCCTGCCAGCGTTTTTTGGAAAAGGAGGGGCGTTTTCCCCGCACCGTGAAGGAACTGGTCGAGCACGGCTACCTGCAGAAGATTCCGGAGGAACCGTTTGGCGGGGAGTATGTTATCCGGGATTCAAAGGTGTACAGTACAACATCACCGGGTAGGTGGGGGGAGTAATTTATAACTTGACAAAGGGTAAAAAATGATAATAATTTAGCAACAGGAGATAATAATGAGGTATACAGGAAGAGGCTTTACCTTGGTCGAACTGCTGGTAGTGATAATGATTCTCGGGCTATTGATGGGGATGTCAGTGCCGAGGTTTGCCGGTATTCGCGAACAGGCACGAATCGGAGCGATGAAGATGAATCTGCACAATGTTCAGGTTGCGATTGAACTCTTTCATCAGGAATTTGGCTATTATGCGGAGGATTTTTACGAGGATGGTTATGGCTGTATCTTCCCCGGTGGTGAATATGATGTGAAGATGGGTAAACTGCCCACCAACCCCTGGACCGGGAAGGAAATGGACCCGGACGAATTTAACCCGGAAGATTACGATGATATCACGGACATTTCTAATACAAGTGAATACGGGCCGAACGATGTATCCGGTTACGACCCGGGCAATATTGTTTACAGCGTTTGGGACCCCCCAGGTTCACTGCACCCCACTCATTACGGGTTGGTCGGGATTGACCGGAGTGGTCAGTCGATTCGCGATTTTGATGCGGATGGGGATGCGGTGATATTTGTGCTCCATAATTAACAACGGTGTGGGGATGAATATGCTTGACATAAAGCGGGAACATTCTATAATCCCTTCCGTGACCAAGAGTTCGGTTTACGCTTCTGGGTTCACGCTGATAGAACTCTTGGTAATTATATCCATTTTAGGTATTATCCTGGCGTTTTTTGTTCCGCCGATGATTTCCCGTGTTACCACCAATGCGCGTAAGACCGCTACTATTCAGGAAATGAATGTGCTGCAGGAGGCGATAATGGGTAACCCCGAGGTGCGTTATGGTGGCGAAGTTGTTGGTCTGGGTTTCAAACATGATATGGGCAGGTTGCCCCGACACCTGGTTGAATTGGTTACCCGCAATCCATTTGAGGGGATGTATGCCCAGATAACTTATCTGGGTAAGGAAACTCTTCCCGGTTGGGACCCTTATATTCAGAAGGGGTGGAATGGTCCTTATATCAGGGAAGATGGGCAGATGGGTTATTTATATGACGCCTGGGGAACTTCATACCGGTTCTGGGTGGAAGGAAACGAGACGCTGGGGCTGGAGAGTGCTGGTCCGGACGGACTTTTCTGGGGGCAACAGGGCGCGATAAAAGATGACGATATCAGGGTGAGGTTTTAAATGAGGTATCCGTCGAAAGGTGTAACCCTGGTTGAGCTGTTAGTGGTGCTAATGATTCTTAGCTTGATTCTTACTGCGGCAATTAAGACCTGGGATGTGACCCTGGAGCGGGGACGATTTGAGCAAACCCGCCAAAAACTGGACCGCCTCGCGCAGGCAATAGTTGGCAATCCCGACTATGTGGTGGGTGGAGTACGGGTTGATTTCGGGTTTGTTGGTGATATGGGTTGTTTACCCAGGTCGCTTGCGGACCTGGCGGTGAAACCGACCTGGGTAGTGCCGCCGGAAAGCAGTTTGTGGCAGGGACCCTACATAAAGTCGCCATTCAATGAGTCACCAGAGGGGTATCGAATAGACGGCTGGGGAGATTCAATAATTTTTAACCGGGATAGTTTATTTTTACGCAGTTTTGGTAATGGAGGGTTGGTAGACCCCAAGCGCTGGATAACCCGTTCACTGGGCTATTCTTTTTCAGAGTTACTGGCAAATATCGTGGATGGAAGAGTGGTTGATCAACGGAGCACACCGCCACCCGATTCCCTGGCTTCCCAGGTGATTGTCGAGTTGATTTATCCCCGGGATGGTCGGAGATATCGGGATACAATGAGTATTCGTCCAGGGACCAATGGTCGCTTTGACTTTTCGGGTGTTCCCCAGGGAGTTCATACCTTGCGCGCGATGTTCTGGCGTTACTATCCCCCACCACCACGCTGTGATACGGTGAGTAAAGTAATCACGGTTTTGCCCAAGGTAGGGGCAAGGGACATAGAGTTACGAATGAATCTGTACTGGGAAAGTCCATAGGAGGTGAATTATGCGTAAGGGTGGTTTTACCTTGATGGAGCTTCTGGTAGTAGTTTTAATTATCGGGGTGCTGAGTACAGTTGCTATCCGGACAATTGATGCCACCCGGGACCGGGGGCTCTTTGACCAGACCGCCCGGGAGATGAGGGAGTTGATTTATGCAATGGTCGGGAATCCAGAGTTAATCGCGAATGGCCAACGGGTGGATTTTGGCTTTTTTGGCGACATGATGCGATTACCAAATGACCTGAGGGAACTGGCGGAAAATACCACGAATTCGCCACAGTGGCGTGGTCCTTACCTGCGCCGGGAGTTTCTGCAGGATACCATTGGATATCGGCTGGACGCCTGGGGTAATCCTTATACCTACGACCCGGTGACCGGAACGATAGCCACACTGGGCAATGGTAAATATCCAATGACGATGCGCGTTTGTGATTCGGTTACCCACCTCACCAATAATATAATAATAGGGAATATTAGTGACGCTGAAAATAATCCTCCCGGGGAAAGGGCGGCAACGGTGGGTGTGAAGCTTATCTTGCCTAACGGCCAATTTTATTTCACCCGCCCGGATAATGGTGGTTTTTATATGTTTTCACCTGAGACCCACGGGCCAATTCCTATTGGTTTACACAAGATTGTTGCTTATCGGCCGGGTGGCGATTCTATCGTGCGGATGGTCACCGTGGTACCCAGGAGCAAGACGGTCGTTGATTTCAAGTTCACCCGTTCCTTCCGTAATTACCTGCAACTGGTCGGCGAACCAATTCTGCACGGTGATAGCGCAGGTTTTTCTTTCCAGGTGGTAAATCCCGGTGGAGCCGAGGATACAATTCACTCAATAACCTTCCTTGTCGCTCCAGAAAGTGCCTACGCCCGGTTTTTCCGGATAAGTGGGAATTCGGTGAAAGAGGATTCCCTTTACCCCGGACGGGGACAGGGTGATAGCATTGTAATCTCTCCGCCCTACGTAATTCAGTCAGAGGGGCGGGAGATTGTGATGATTTCGCTTTTTAACTTTCGCAAAACAGCAACCGGAGATGTTCTGGCTAATGTTTACAACAAGACTTTTCGCTTTAAGTTCAGTGATGGTTCGGAGATTGCCGTCACGCCTGTGCGTCAGTGACGGCTGAAATAAGGAGGTACCTTGGCGATGAATGTGTTTGGCGGAGGGGGCAAAGGCACCCTCTGTATTGATATCGGCTCCAATTCGGTAAAATATGTTAAAGTAGAAGGTGGACGGGTCGTTGATTATGGTTTGAAGGAGATTGGAGAGGCGTTTGATGTTCCCTCGATTCTGCGCGAACTGATTAAAGACTACAAGCCACGAGAGGTTTACACATTTGTTTCCGGTCCATCGGTGAGTGTGCGTCAGGCTTCTTTCCCGAAGATGAACCGTCGGGAATTGAAAGATGCTATTCTGTTACGCCTGGAGAAGTATTCCCCCTTTACACTTGATGAGGCGATTTTTGATTTCAAAACCTTGGGACCGGTGCGGGAAGCGGGTGCGATTAAAGACAATGTTATGGTCATTGCCGCGCGCAAGGACATCGTTTCCGACCACATCTCCACTTTGCGTAAAGCCGGGTTGGAACCAACCACCATCAGTGTAGTTCCGTTTGCCCTCCATGCGGCGGTGAAGAAGTTTGGTCGGGTAAGGCCGGATGAGACCGTTTGCCTGCTTGATGTTGGCGCAGAGTTTACGGATATGATATTTATGAAAGGTGAACGTCTGGATTTAGCACGTACCGTTACCACGGCTGGCAATGCAATTACCGAGGCGATGACGGTTGCCATTACTACCGAGGAGGGACAGCTGGCGCTTGATGCCTATGACGCTGAAGAGTTGAAGCGGAAGTACGGTATTCCGTCTGAGGACAGTCAGGAGCGGCTGCCTTCCGGGATTATGGTTAAGCGCTTGGCAACATTACAGCGTCCGGCGCTCGAAAGATTCGTTGCTGAAATTAACCGTTCGATCGATTACTATCGTCGGGAGTTTGGTGAGCAGAAAATAGATCGACTGCTGATCTGCGGCGGTACCGCGGCGATGAAAGGGTTACGAGAGTATCTCCAGTCCAGTCTGGGAATCCCCACCGAGCTGTTTGACCCGTTTCGGGACTTTGGCCTGTATCGCAAAGGGGTAGCACCGGAGGAGGAAATCGGTCATCGGCTGGTAGCGGCGCTGGGGTTGTTCTACGACCACTCTGCAGTTGACCTCCTGCCGATGGAGATGAAATCTGGACGCTACATTGCCCGTGATATCCGATTGATGACGCTCGGTGGTATCGTCTGGGTTGGTGTACTGATCGTAGGCTACATTCTGGTTGCCGGTTGGACCGGTATCTCCACTGGTCAGATTCCAAAACTGAAGAACGAAATTAAGGCGATCGAGGAACAGAATCGGGGTTATTTTGCGTTGGAAAAGGAGATTTCGGAACTGGAGGCAAGGGAGAAGGCGCTGAAGGGTGTGGTTGGTGAGGTGTTACCCACCGTTCCGGTGATGGCAACGCTATCCAAAATTGTGCCCCAGAATATTCAATTGACATCGTTTACTTTAAGCAACCGTGCCAATGTGAAGATGACCGGGATTGTCAGTGGCGAGTCCCATCTGCTTGATGTCGACCTGGCGCAGTTTCTAATCGACCTGGAGCGGAGCAATACTTTTAAGCAGGTGCAACTTACCTCCAAAAACCGCAGCACCCTTCAGGGCGAGGCGGTTCTGGAGTTTGAAATTCAATGTGTTACGGAGTAGATTATGGGAATACTTGAAAGAAGGGTTATTATCATCGGTTTGATCGTGTATGTTGTCTTGGGAGTTGCGGCGTGGTTTTTGCTTTATCAACCCCGGATAAAGGCACGTCAGAAAGCCGCGGCAGAGATTGCCGAGTTACGCAAGGAGCTGGATGAGACCAAAGCACGTATTGCCCAGTTACCTAAGTTGCGTCAGCGGAAAGAGCAGTTGGAATTAGAGATTCAGGATATCTGGTCTAGGGTGGTGCCGCGTTCGGAGATGCTCAGTCTGTTTCGCCGTATTTCGCAGGAGGCGGAGCAAAGGCGGGTGCACTTCTTGGAAATTGTCCCCCCCGGGCTGGATACACTGCTGCAGGAGGAAAGCCCCAGCGCTCAGGTTAGACCGGTGCCGTTTATGGTTACCGTGCAAGGGCGGTATCTTGATATTGGCAGGTATATTGCCAGCCTTAATTCCTATCCTTACTTTGTGCGGGTCCCGGATTTTGAGATTAACGCCCGGGATGACATCCGTCCGGAGGTAGAGGCAAAACTTCTGGTTAATATCTATGTTTCCAGCCTGGCAGGGGGAGGCAATTTGTGAGAAGGGGCGGGATACTTATTCTCTTGGCAGTGGTAGTGGTGGTGGGTGCGGTGTTATTGTTGCGAAAACCCAAGGCTGGCTCCGCACGGGCAAAGAGTAAAACAAAAGAGGCCGATACATCAGCCACGGTGTCTGGGACTCCTGCGCGTCCTGCTTCAGCTGGTAGGGGTAAAACAGTAGGGAGGATAAAGGCGAAGACCAAGGAGGAACGCCTTGCCGAGAAAAAGAAGCGCCGCGAGGAGGAAAGAAAACGGCGAAAGGAGATGAAACGTCGGGAAAGGGAACGCCGCCGGATGCTTAAATATGCGCGCAGTAAACGTGGTAGCAGGAAGAGAGGGGCGCGCAAGGGGAGTTATTTTGTGGTGAAAGCGATTGTTTCATTGGGTAATGAAAGTTATGCGTTGATTGATAGCCGGCGGGTGCGGGTGGGTGATGTGATAATGGGGCGGAGAGTAGTTGACATTAAGCCAGACCGAATTGAAATTGAGGCGTTTGGTCGTGTGACGACGGTTCGGATGGGTGAGAGTATTCTCCCGCCCGGTTATTTTATTGAGAGAAAGGGCAGGCTTTAGGTTGATGTAAATTAAGAAAGGAGTACCTTGAAAGAGAGAATCTTAGTTATCTTAATCACCGGTGTATTTGTCCTGGGTGGATATACGGTGTTTGCCCGGGCAAAGGTGGCATCGTCCAGAATTGCGGCAACGGTGGCGGCACCGGAAATGAGCCTTAAGGATGTCGGGATAATGCAGCTGGCGCAGACCAAGAGTGAGGGTGCGGCCAAGTCAGAGCAAGGGGAAGTCGGTCATGGTTCCCTGACACGGTCTACTGGCGAGGAAACAGCGGTGGAATGGGGCAGTGACCCGTTTGTACGTGACTGGATCTTGGTGAGTGAGGTAGCCAATCTTAATCTCAGGGCGATTACCGTTTCACCGACTGGTGCCAGTGCCCTGATAAATGATCAGATTCTTCAAGTTGGTGACGAGATAAGCGGCAAGAAGGTCATCCGTATCGACCCCGACCAGGTAACCCTGGAACAGGGCGGTAGAACATTTACTTTGACACTGGGGGAGTAAACTATGAAAAATAAAACAACGGTCCTGTTTATCGCACTTTTTGCCCTCGGGGCGATTATGTTTGCCCAGGAAGGGCAGGTAGTGGTTAGAGATGTTGCGGTGGAGCGGATTCTTGATGGCGTGCGGGTGACAATTGCCTGTGACAAAACGCCGAACATAAGTTCATTCATCTCTCACGAGCCACCGGCGCTGGTGGTGGACATTATGGATGCGGTCTCCAGGGTGGAGATGGAGCGGATTTCATCGCGTTATTACCCAATAACTGCGGTTACGATAAAGCCGAGCGAGGCAACAACGGGTGTTCGGGTCACAGTGCTGCTCCGCAATATGGTGCAGCATAAGATTGTTAATGAGGGTGGTGTGATTACGATAGATTTCGGTTTAACTCCATTGATGCCTCCTCCGCAGATTGAGACCACTGATCAGTTCAGCGGGAAACCACCGCTGACGCTACTGGTTCAGGATGCGGAGGTAACGAGTGTTTTGCGGATGATTGCCCGGCAGTTTGACCTTAATCTCTTGATCACCCAGGATGTGAAATCGGTGGTGAGTGTGCGCTTGAATGAGGTGCCGCTGCGCGCCGGTTTGGAGGTTTTGCTCAAGGCGGCAGGCTGCAATATGGTAGAGGACAAAAGCGGTGTGATTATCGTCAAGCCGGTTAAGAAAGAGATGTACGGTGAGATGGAAACCCGGGTGTTCAATCTGGACTATATCGAGGCGGAGGATGCGAAGAAGGTGATTACCAAAACCCTGTCCCCCAATGGCAACGCCGAGGTTGGTTACCGTCGGGTGACCACCAAGGGGGGTGGGGAGGAGCGGAGTGCGGTTCTCGTGGTTACGGATGTCCCGGAGGCGCTGGAGGCGGTGGCACGGGTGCTGGCAGAGCTGGACCGACCGGTTCCTCAGATTGCAATTGAGGCAAAATTTATTGAAACCACCTTTTCAGCAGAAGACCGTTACGGGATTGACTGGACACCGATCGCGCGCTTTTCTGCTGAGGTACCCAAAATTGGCGAAGAGATAGCGGTGCCGGTTATCGTCCGGGAGATGCTGTTGGGTAAAATTTCGTTCGACCAGTTTACTGCTTCGTTCGAACTGTTGATGTCAAGGGGTAAGTCGCGGGTACTTGCCAATCCGCGCACAATGACGCTGGACAATCAAACTGCGGTTGTGAGTATGGGGGTGGATGTCCCGGTTCGTGAGGTGCATAAAGACCCTAATACCGGTGAGATTACCTATACCTGGAAGACCCGTTCGATTCCGATCAAGATGGAAGTGACGCCACATGTTACATCAGATGGGATGATAACGATGAAAATAAAGCCCAGTGTAGAAGCAATAATTGGCTGGGTGGGAACTGCAGATGACCGGCAGCCAATCGTTGCCAAGCGTGAGGCGGAAACCCAGGTGAAGGTTGCTGAAGACGAGGTGGTGGTGATTGGTGGTCTGGTTAAGGACGAGGAAACAAGAAATGTGGGCAAGATTCCGCTGCTTGGTGACATTCCGATTATCGGGCATTTATTCAAGAAGACATCGATTCAGCGGAGCCAGAGCGATTTGATGATCTTTATTATTCCGCATATCGTAATGCCCGAGCAGGGATAGGGACGGTTTGAAAAAGGCGGGTCTGCCCTTTGCCGATGAATGAAAATAGACGAACTGCTACGCTACGCAGCCAAGTACGGTGCTTCTGATCTGCACATCACTGCGGGCAATCCGCCGATTATCAGGGTCAACGGTCGTTTAAAGAAAATCCCCGGACCAGCGCTCAGTGCCGATGATGCCCGGGCGCTGGTCTATTCTATTCTTACCGAGGAACAGCGCGAGGCGGTAGAGAAGAAGCGCGAGGTGGACCTTTCTTATACCTGGGGTGAAGTGTCTCAGCGGGCGGTGCCGGATTCGGTGACGCTGGAGTATATTACCCCAGAAAGAATCCGTGCCCGGGTGAACGTGTTTCTGGATTTGGGTGGGGTCGGGGCGGCATTCCGGATTATTCCAGCAAAGATCAGGACATTAGAGGAGTTGCCGGCGCCACCATCAGTGGCAGAACTGGCGCGCAGCCATTCCGGTCTGGTGCTGGTAACCGGTCCAACCGGCTGTGGAAAGTCAACCACCCTGGCGAGTATGATTGACCGGATTGACCAGGAGCGGGCGGTGCGGATTATTACAATTGAGGACCCGATTGAGTATATATTCCGGCCCCGAAACTGCCTAATCAGTCAAAGGGAAATTGGCACCCATTCCCATTCCTTTGCTGCGGCGTTGCGTGCCTGCCTGCGTGAGGACCCGGATGTGATTCTCGTCGGTGAGATGCGCGACCTAGAAACAATCAGTCTAGCACTGACCGCGGCGGAGACCGGCCATCTGGTGCTTTCTACCCTTCACACCAACAGTGTGGCGGAGACGGTTGACCGGGTAATTGATGTCTTCCCGGCTGACCAGCAGGAGTATGTACGGCAGATATTTGCCAGTGTTATCCGGGGAATTATTTCCCAGACACTTTTGCCCCGGAAGGATGGCCGGGGCCGGGTGGCGGCGATGGAGGTTCTGGTGGCAACACCGGCGATAAAGAACCTTATCCGGGAGGCGAAGACACATCAGATTCCTTCCCTGGTGCAGACCGGCTCCCAGTATGGTATGCAGACGATGGACCAGTGTCTGGAGATGCTGGTCGCCAAAGGGTTGATTGCCCAGGATGTTGCTTACGCCCTGGCGAGCGATAAGAAACTCTTCATTCCGCCCGAGAGTACGGTGAGTGCGCCAGGACCCAAAGGGCAGTGACCTGGGTATTAGTTTTTATTTTCGGGCTGGTATTCGGTAGTTTTTTTAATGTTTGCATCTGGCGGATTCCCCGCGGGGAGTCAATTTTGTCGCCGCCCTCTCGCTGTCCCCATTGTGGGAAAATAATCCGGTTTTATGACAACATCCCGGTTTTGAGTTATATCATCCTGCAGGGCAGATGCCGTGATTGCGGAAAAAAAATCGCCCTTCGTTATCCGCTGGTGGAATTGGTGAGTGGCGGGCTTTTCTTGCTTGCCTATCTGCGGTTTGGTTTTGACTGGTTGACCGTGCGGGCGTTAATCCTTTTCAGTTTCTTAATCATCCTTGCCGGGATTGATATCGACCACAAGGTTCTGCCATTTCCCCTTTCGCTGGCTGGTTTGGTGCTGGGGCTGGCTACCGCAATCCTACCCTCTTTTCGCTTCGCTCTTATCCCGGCGCTGGCAGGTGGCTTAATCGGCGCCGGTTTTGTTCTATTTGCCTGGGCGTTATGGCGTTTTGTCCTTTCCCGTCCGTTTGCTCGCATCGGGGTGAAACAGAAGGAGGGGATGGGCTGGGGCGATTTGCCCTTTGCTGCGATGATCGGGGTGTTTGTTGGGCCGAAAGGGATGGCGGTGGCGCTGGCGACCGCGGTGGTGAGCGGAGTTATCGCTGGTTTGGTCGGTCGGATTTCAGGAAAAACGAGGGCGGGTGCCGAGGTGCCTTTTGGACCATTTCTCGCACTGGGTGCGGTGGTGGGTTTACTCTGGGGTGAATGGCTTTTTGACCTTTATCTGCGTCTGGTCCTCAGTTGATTTTTAGGGAAAAATTTGCGGGGAGGCACGGAACCGTACCCCCCCGCTTTTGTTTCAGTTCCTGATTTACTTCAGGATGACGAACTCAACCCGGCGGTTGAGCTGGCGTCCTTCTTCGGTATCGTTGGATGCGATGGGCCGGGATTCACCATAGCCGCGCGCGGTGAGTCGTTTCGGGTCAATACCGCCGTACTGGACGAGGAAGTTCATTACCGCATAGGCACGTTTCTCGGAGAGGAGCTGGTTTGCCCGCTCGCTGCCGATGCTGTCGGTGTGCCCCTGGATTTCAACCTGGATGTCCGGATTGTCCTTCATTATCTGCGCCGCCTCCATCAGGGCGGGATAGGATTCGGTGCGCAGGGTCGCCTTGCCGAATTCAAAGTAGACACCTTTCAGGATAATCGCCATCCCCTTGGCAACGAGTTCAAAGGTGCGCCGGGTGGTGTCACCCTTGGTGATGGCAAACGTGCTGGTCTGCGGCAGATAGCCGGCCGCCTCAACCTTGATTTCGTAGGAGCCGACCGGCAGTTCCAGCTGGAATTCGCCGGTGGTGGCGTCCGCGGTGAACGACGGTCTTTCACCGTTCGGAAAGGAGATGGTGGCGCTAACCGGGTTGCCGGTCTGCTTGTCGGTAACCTTGCCCTTGAACACACCCTTCATCTCCAGTGAGGACAGGGCGATGTTGAGTTTGGTTACACCGCCATCCTCAACCTCCACCGCTCGCTCTTCCGGGAAGTAGCCGTCTTTTTCCACCCGCAGAACCACCAGTCCGGCGGGTACATTGTCGGCGCGGAAGAAACCGGTCGTGGAGTTGGATTTGATTTCCGGTATTTCGGTGCCGATAAAGGTGATTGACGCCTCCAGCGGTTTGCCGTTATAGTTGTCAAACACCCGACCGGCAACTGTGCCATAGGGAACAAGCGGTTTCAGTTTGAAGGTGTAGGTGGCATAACCCTTGTCCGGAATCACCAGGGGCACCGCCTCGGTAATATAGCCCTCGCGGGACGCCTCAACGATGACGACCCCAGCGGGCAGTTTTTCCAGATAGAAGGTGCCGTTTTCCGGGTTGGACTTAAGCGCGGCTCGCCGCGGTTTGATAAAGCGAATCCGTGCCTCCAGGGGCATGCCGGAACGGGCGTCCTCAACCTTGCCGACCAGTCTGCCCCAGGGCTTTTCCGGTGGTTTCGGGAAGGGTGAGACAAAGTTAACACCAAGAATCGCCTCGTAGTCGGGCACCGCACTGGTCAGCCCGAGTTCCACGCCGCCGGTGAGATTGAAGACACCCATCTTGATCCGGACACCCGGAGTGATACGGGCGCGCGGGGTGTAGTCCTTACCGATGAGCGCGGTGAACCGGGTGACCGAGTCAACCTCAGAGGTCGCTTCAACAAACAGGTCAATGGCGTTGCTTGCCATCTCGATGCCGACACCGGCGAAGGTGCAGGTTGTGCCCTTAAATGTCTGGCCGTAGTTGAACATCAGGGTCGGCAGGGTCTTGTGCAGTTCCCAGAAGCGCAGGGCGACCAGACCACGCCAGTAACTCTCGCCCGGATAGAGGTTATCCATAAAGCCGTCTGCCTGGAAGTTGTAGGTGTTTTTCGGCATCACCCAGTTGCCCATACCGGCAATCTTGACCACCGGTAAAAATGGGATTGATAGTTTGGCGCCAATCGCCTGCCCCTGCCAGTCATAAAAGAGGGCGTTGGGGTTGGTGCGAAAGTCAATCACCCCGAGCAGTGAGCCGAAGAACTCGCAGAAGGGAAACGGAGCATAGTTCATCTCCATGCCGTAGAGCGGACCACGGTAGAGGGTGACATTGTCGCCCAGGTTCTGCCGGCTGAACATCCAGCGGGTGGCAAAGACGAGCGCGCCATCCTCCTCAACCCGGGCGTCCTGGATGCGGAAAAGACCCCTGCCGCCGCCCAGTGCCGGGTCAGCGAATCCGGTGCCGATGAGTAGTAAACACAGGGCGAGCAGACTTATGACGGTTTTTTTCATCTCTCCTCCTTTCTTTTAGTTATATCTTAAGAGGTTACAACGGTAACCCCCAGTGAGATGAGTCATAAGTTCAGTTAAATAATAGCATTAACCGGTGTTATGTCAACTATTACCGCTAACTTGACAGGAGGGGTTAATCTTCTATGTTATTCTTGCGGTGCGAGATATAACCCCTAGCCGACGCTATCGTAACTTAATCCTGTTTCTTATTTTTATTGTTGTTCTGGCGGCGGCGTTTACCCTTGCCATCAGGCATCTCTGGCATTACTTTCGCAATCCTGAGGAGTTAAGGGTTCTGGTTAAGGGCTGGGGTGCCTGGGCGCCACTGGGCGTGGTGGTGTTTCAGATGGTTCAGGTGGTGGTGGCGCCGTTGCCCGGTAATGTGATGGCATTTGCCGGTGGTTATGCGCTCGGTTTCTGGCCCACGATTGTGTGGCTGATGCTCGGGGTGATGCTGGGTGCCAGTCTGGCGTTTGCCCTGGCGCGGTTTTTTGGTCGCGGTTTTCTGCGGGTGTTTGTGCCGGCGGATGTCCTCGGTCGTTTTGACCGGCTGTTAATCACCCGGGGCACTTTCTACCTTTTTCTCATTTTACTTGTGCCCAATCCACTGGGTGACTGGGTGTACTATCTGGCGGGTTTGAGCCGGATCGGGTTTCTTTATTTTCTTATCCTGGTGTTGATTGCCCGGCTGCCAAGCAATATAATTGAGTGCGGACTCGGTGCCAGTGCGATAAGGTTCGGGGTGCGGGAGTGGGTGATTACGGCGCTGGTGATTACGGCTATCACGGTGGCTTACCTTCTTAATCAGCGCCGGGTCGAGCGGTTACTCCTGCGCCTTGCCGGGCTCGAGCCAGAGGACCAAACAGGAAAAGGTGATGAAGATGCCAAAAAGGTCGGTTAAAAGGACGCTGAAAAAGGTTTTGATTGCCAATCGCGGGGAGATCGCCCTGCGGATTATCCGGGCGTGCAAGGAACTGGGGATAAAGAGTGTGATTGTATATTCGGAGGCGGACCGGGACTCTCTACCGGTGCTGCTGGCGGATGAAAAGGTGTGTATCGGACCGGCACCGGCCAACGCCTCGTATCTTAACTTTTCCCGGGTCATCGCCGCGGGGCTGGTAAAGGGGTGTGATGCGGTGCATCCCGGGTACGGCTTTCTTTCGGAAAATCCGGACTTTGCCGAGGCGGTAATTGAGTCGGGTTTAATCTTTATCGGACCGCAGCCCGAGACCATCCGGCTGCTCGGTGACAAGGTGATGGCACGGCAGCGGATGCAGGCGGCGGGTGTGCCGGTGGTGCCGGGTTCGGAGGGCGCGCTGGCGGACTTTCGGGAGGCGCTAAAGGTTGCCCGGGAGATTGGTTTTCCGGTTCTGCTCAAGGCGGTTGGTGGGGGCGGTGGCAAGGGGATGCGGGTGATTAAGGAGGAGGCGGAGATGGAGTCGGGCTGGAATCTGTGTCAGGCAGAGGCAAGGGGGGCATTCGGTGATGAGCGGCTCTATCTGGAAAAGTATATCCCCAGTTCCCGGCACATTGAGGTGCAGATTATTGCTGACCACCAGGGAGATGTTGTCAGTCTGGGGGAGCGCGACTGTTCTGCCCAGCGCCGGCACCAGAAACTTCTGGAGGAGAGTCCGGCACCCGGGATTACGCCCGAGCTGCGGCAGCGGCTCAACGAATGGGCAAAGGCGGGTGCGCGGGCAGCCGGCTATGTCAATGCCGGCACCGTTGAGTTTATCTGCGATGATACTGGTAACTGCTACTTTATGGAGATGAACGCCCGGTTACAGGTGGAGCATCCGGTTACCGAGATGGTTACCGGCGTGGACATCGTTGCCGAGCAGTTAAGGATTGCCGCGGGCGAGCGATTGGGGGTCCGGGAACGGCCCGACTGGCCCTGCGGGCATGCGCTGGAGTGCCGGATATATGCGGAGGACCCGGATGATGATTTCAAGCCATCGCCGGGTGTGGTTGGCGACCTGGTCCTGCCCGGTGGACCCGGGGTGCGGGTTGATACCGCACTGATGCTGGGCTCCCGGATTACCCCGTTTTATGACCCATTAATCGCCAAGGTTGTTACCTGGGGAAGGAGCCGTGAAGAGGCGATTGCCCGGATGGAAAGGGCACTGGCAGAGACGGTAATCAGTGGTGTTGCGACAACAATCGGGTTTCATCGCCGGCTGCTCTCCAGCCCGAGGTTCCGGAAGGGTAACCTTACCACCACGTTGCTTGATGATGTGTGGTAAGCACCGCTGGATATCTCTTTCCCCGGGGATTAAAGGTGCCGGTTGATTTTCGGGTTTTGCCGGTGGTCGAGTTATCGGGCTACCCCCGGATTAAGGGGGTAGCCTGCCCCCTGCCTGAAGGTTAAATTGGTTAATACATTGATTTTACAGATGTTAAACCGGCTTCTCTCGACCGGGGCGTGAAATTTTACCGTTTTTTGACTCTAAATTTATTTATGGAGGCTCCTTGACAAGTTCTGGAGGTTGTCTATAATAGCAGGTAATGAGCCAAGACAATTTTAGTGATTTTCCTGTCCGTTACGACCCGAAACCGGTTGAGGAGAAGTGGTACCGGTTCTGGGAGGAGAAGGGCTTTTTTACCGCCAACCCGTTTTCGAAAAAGCCGAAATTTTCAATCGTTATCCCGCCGCCGAATGTGACCGGTTCGCTCCATATGGGGCATGCCCTTGACAATACCCTGCCCGACATCGTTATCCGGCGGAAGAAGATGCAGGGGTTTGAGACGCTGTGGTTACCCGGGACCGACCACGCCGGAATCGGCACCCAGGTGAAGGTGGAGCAGATGCTTGCCCGGGAGGGTAAGACGAGGTTTGACCTGGGGCGGGAGGGTTTTCTCAAGCGCGCCTGGGAGTGGAAGGAGAAGTATGGCAATGAGATTGTGAAGCAGTTGCGCCGGCTGGGTTGCTGTCTGGACTGGAGCCGCTTCCGGTTTACCCTGGATGAGGTGTGCGCCCGGGCGGTGCGTGAGGCGTTTGTCCGGTATTATGAGAAGGGTTTGATCTATCGGGGGCTGCGGATTGTCAACTGGTGTCCGCGGTGTCGCACCGCGCTGTCGGACCTGGAGGTGAAGTATCGGGATGAAAAGGGCAGCCTCTGGTTTATCCGGTATCCGTTTGATTATGGTGCGGGCGAGTTGGTGTTGGGGAAAGACCGGCCGCAGACGGTACCGGGGATCCTGTTAGAGTGGAGGCCGCCCAAGCCCGGGGTGGTGGTGGCGACCACCCGGCCGGAGACGATGCTGGGTGATACCGCGGTGGCGGTGAACCCGGATGACCCGCGCTATAAGGGTGTGGTGGGCAGGATGGTGCGGTTACCCCTGACCGGGCGGGTGATTCCGGTGATTGCCGATGCAGCGGTGGAGATGGGTTTTGGCACTGGTGCGGTGAAGGTGACACCGGCGCATGACCCGGTGGATTTTGAAATTGGTGAGCGGCACAATCTGGCAAGGATTAAGGTTATCGGTGAGGATGGCAGGATGACCGACCAGGTGCCGAAGAAGTACCGGGGGATGGATGTCGCAACCTGCCGGCAGGCGGTGGTTGAGGACCTGAAGGCGCAGGGGCTTCTGGAGGATGTTGAGGATTATCAGCATGCGGTGGGAACCTGTGACCGGTGCGGCACGGTGATTGAGCCGCTGGCAAGTGAGCAGTGGTTTGTGCGGATGCAGCCACTTGCCGGACCGGCGATAAAGGTGGTGGAGGATGGTAAGGTGCGGTTTTATCCGGAGCGGTGGAATAAGGTTTATCTGGAGTGGATGCGCAATGTCCGGGACTGGTGCATCTCCCGGCAGTTGTGGTGGGGGCACCGGATTCCGGTGTGGTATTGTGCTTGCGGCGAGGTGATTGTTGCCCGGGAGGACCCGACCCGCTGTCCGAAGTGTGGCGCCAGCGATTTGCGTCAGGATGAGGATGTGCTGGACACCTGGTTCTCCTCGGCGCTCTGGCCCTTTGCGACGATGGGCTGGCCCGAGGAGACAGTTGACTACAGGACATTTTTCCCGACAAACTTTTTGACCACAGACCCGGATATCATCTTTCGCTGGGAGGCAAGGATGATATTCTCCAGTCTGGAGTTTACCGGCAGGATTCCGTTTGTTGATGTCTATATTCACTCTACTGTGCTGGACCGCAACGGTGCCCGAATGAGCCGTTCCAAAGGGGTGGGTGTTGACCCGCTGGAGATTATTGAGACTTATGGCGCCGATGCCTGTCGGTTTACGATTGCCTATCTGGAGAGTCAGTCCCAGAGTTACCGGCTGTGGAATGAGCGGTTTGAACTGGGCAGGAATTTTGCAAATAAGGTCTGGAACGCCTGCCGGCTGGTGGCGCCGTTTATCACTGGTGGCGATTATCCCCTGCCGGCGCCGGCGGAGTTGCAGGCGGTGGACAACTGGATTATCCAGCGATTTAATGAGACGCTGGCACGTGTGGATAAGGGGATAGACACTTATACATTTTCCACGGTTGCCCAGGCACTTTATGATTTTTTCTGGCACGACCTGTGCGACTGGTATCTGGAGTTTGCCAAACGCCAGCTTAAGGAGAATGAGCCAGTGGTGCGGGCGGTGCTGTATCACATCTTTCAACGGACATTACAGTTGCTGCACCCGATTATGCCCTTTATTACCGAGGAGTTGTGGCATAAGTTAAAGTTCGGCACCGGTTCCATCCTGGAGTCAACCTGGCCCACACCGCTGGATTTTGTGCCGGATGCGGTCGGGCTGGTGGAGCGGATGCGAGAGTTGATTGTCGGGGTGCGGCAGGTGCGGGCAGAGATGCGGGTGCCGGCAAAGAGTAGGGTGGAGTGTGTGATTAATAGTGCGGATGCGGGGCTGGTGGAGTTTTTCCGGGCGCAGGCGCCTTTGATTGGCGAACTGGCAAAGGTGGCGAACTTGCACTTTGCTCAGGAGCGACCGCCCGCTTCCACGGTGGTGGTGTTTGCTGATTGTGAGGTTTATATTCCGCTTGCCGGGATTGTTGATGTGCAGAAGGAGTTGCAGCGGCTGGCAAAGGAGGCAGGGGAACTGGAGCGGTTAATCGGGGAAATTGACCGGCGCCTGAATAACCCGGGCTTTCTCGAAAGGGCAAAGCCGGAGGTGATTGAGCGGGAAAAGGAACGCCGGGCTGAGTTTGCGGCGCGACTGGAGCGGTTGAAGAAACAACTGGCAGGGTATAAACAATGAAGGGTTTTTTCCCCAGTCTGGGCTGGATGCTGTTTCTTGCAGTGGTGGTGCTCGGCTTATTATTTTATAATGTCGCACACCTACCCTTACAGGGTAGGATTGTCCGGATGGAGAGCGAAATCAAGATGTGGACCCAGCAGGTCCAGGAGTTAACTGACAGTTTACGGCGGTGGGCAGACACCACCGATGTGGTCTTCAGTCAATCTTTTCGCTTGGGCGACCTGTTTTCGGACACCGATAGCCTTTTGCTCTCTGAATCTGGCCGGGTGGGATTGCGCAGCGGGGTAGAAAGATTACGGGCAAGCACCGGCACGGTTGAGGTAATCGGGCATACCGCGACCCGCAAGACGCCCGCGGGCAGCAGATGGCGCAATGCCTGGGACTACTCGGCAGCAGCAGCGGCTGAGGTGGCAGCGGTGCTGATTGCTGCTGGTGTGCCGGCGGAGCGGGTTGTTGTTTCCGGGATGGCGGATACCCGGCCCCTGGTGCCGAGGACAGCCCAGGATGCGGCGATGGTTAACTCCCGGGTTGAGATTGTTGTCCGGCGCCGCCAATGACCGGATTAGCCCTGTTGTTTCTCCTTTTGGGGCAGGTCGGTGGTGATAGCGCGCCCCTGAGCAGCCAGGATTCGGTTGATCAGACGGTTGAGGAGAAGTCACCGGGAAAGGCGGTGCTTTTGTCTTTTTTAATTCCGGGCGGTGGTCAGATTTATACCAGGAATTACTGGAAGGCGGCGTTGATCGCACCGGCAGAGGTGGCGTTAGGTTATCTTAGTTATCAGGAGGAGTTAAGAACCCAGCAGGCGCTGCGGGCACAGGACACCAGCGGCTACATTTTTCATCGGGACCGGAGGAATTCCTATCTATTCTGGACCGGTGCGGTGATCGCCTTCTCTATGGCTGATGCCTATGTCTCAGCCTATATGTTTGGTTTTGACAGGCAGTTACGGTTATCGGTTGAGTTTGGGCGCGTGGGGCTGGAACTGGCTTTCCGTTAACTAAAGATGGCTACCTTTTTTGCCGCAGCGGGTAAGTTTACATTAGACTGGCTGGTTAACATCGGTGTCCAGTCGGTGGTGCCGGAATCAGAGCGGGGTGGCTGGGGTTTTGTTTACTGTTATGGAAACCGGCTTGAGGTTGTTCGACCCGCCCGGAACCGGGATGGAGGAACTGACCTTGCCCAGTTAATAGATATAAAGACCGATATGGCGATGCTGTATATTTACAGCCGGGAAGAGATGGCAAACCCCAGGGCGTTTCAACCCCTGTACCGGGCTGATATCGGTGGCGGCTGGGCGTTCTGTAATATCGGCAGGTTAAGACATCCGGAAAGGCTTGCCCGGGATATCAGGTTGATGACCGGGGATGAGCCGGATGAACTTTTGTTTATGTATCTTATCGAGCGGTTGAACCCGCAGGACCCGGTTGGGTCATTGAACGAGACACTGGGGCAACTGGTTGATGAGCCAGAACTTAATTTTGCGCTTTTATCTCCGGATATGCTGATATTTTCCTTCTGGTCAAACCCTGCCGGCGCCGCGAGAGTGAAGTTCTGGATGGGTAAAGGCGAGTTGCTCCGGGTGATAACATCAGTTTTTATGCCTGATTTGCCCGGGATTAACTGGAATGAACTTCCTTCTGGTTCGGTTACCGTGATCAGGCGGGAACGGCTGGTCGTCGCATAAAAAAGAGAACCCCCGGGCCGCCGGGGGAGGTTTGGTTTTCTGCCCGAGGGTTCTCTCCACCCCCTGCGTGTGTTGCGCCCCTCAATTTTTGCCATTTATGATAGCATTTATTGTGCCGATTCGCCTAAATAGACAGAAACGACGTTGCTATTTAGAAATGGGATAGTTAGAGAATGCTAAAAAGGAAGTGGTTTTTGTTAGGTGAGCGCGTGACAGGAAATTTTTGCGGAGGAGTGATAGTTTAACTGTATTAAATTATACAGGGTTACTGATGCCGTCTGGTTTTGGCACCAAACTCGACCAGTTCGCGGAACCCCTTGGGGTCAAATGCTGAGGCGATGGCGGCTTCATAGGTAACTTTGCCCGCCCGGTAAAGTTCAGCCAGATAGGCATCAAATGAGATGCTGCCTTCGGCACTGGCGGTCTGGATGGCTGAGGGCAGGTGCTCTATCTTTCTCTCTCTGATGAGGTTACGCACCGCGGGCGTTGCCATCATAATTTCGTAACAGCCGATTCTGCCCTTACCTCCCGCCTTGAGCAGCAGGCGCTGGGAGAAGACCGCCAAGAGGGAGATGGAGAACTGAATCCTGATCTGGTCACGGATTTCTGGCGGGAAGATGTCGATGAAACGGGTTACCGTTTCCGGCGCGTTGGTGGTGTGCAGGGTGCCGATGACCAGGTGTCCGGATTCGGCTGCCCAGATGGTTGCTTCAGCGGTGGCAAGGTCACGGATTTCGGCGACGAGGATGACATTGGGGTTGGAGCGCAACCCTTTCATAATTGCCTCACGGAAACTGGACACATCAACGCCGACCTCGCGCTGGGTGATAATGCCCTTTTTGTGGTCGTGGACGAACTCAATCGGGTCTTCAATGGTTAACACATGGCGCGGGCTTTCCAGGATGTAGTCAACGAAGGTTGCCTGGGTGGTGGTTTTTCCCATACCGGTAGGACCGGTGACGAGGATCAATCCATGGGGGCGGTCAAGCAGCGCCTTGATGCGCGGGATGAGATGGGTCGGGACAAAGAGTTCCTCAAAGGAAAGGATGCGCCGGGGGATGAGTCGCAAGGCAAGTCCAAAGTAACCCTTCTGTTTATACACCGCGACCCGGAACCGTGCCATATTTTTGAAGTTGAGCGCAAAGTCACCGCCACCACCGTTGTCAATCTGGGCACGGAGATGGCGCAGGTCCTTGGTGGCGATGTTTTTGAAACTCTCGGTCTTTTCCGGGGTGAGAACCGGATAGCCCTCAGCGGGCTGGAGGAAACCATCAATACGATATGTAGGAGGGCGCCCCACCGTTAAGTGGAGGTCGGACGCATTCCTTCGGATGCACTCCGCAAGCAGTGCCTCAAACAGTTCCTCGTCGGACATCAGTGGACCTATTATACCCCCCTCTGATGTTGCTGTCAAGCAGAAAAATGACCTGTTTTGGGTATAAAATTGTGCTTGACAGCGGGCAGAGATGGTTTTATATTAAATACGGGTGCGGCCATAGCTCAGGGGTAGAGCCCCGGCTTCCCAAGCCGGTTACACGGGTTCGATTCCCGTTGGCCGCTCTGTTTTTTCAAGGGAGCAAAGGGTGGCGAAGATGCGGCAGGTGGTTCTAACGGTGGTGTTAATAGTGGTGGCGTGTGGTGCCCGAGACCCGCTGGCCGGGATAAGGCGTGAGTATCCGGGTGCCAGTGAGTTCGTCGTCTGGAAAAACTATTTACTGATTCGCTATCCGCTTGACGAGAACACCGCAACCCAGCGGGCGGTGATTTTAGTTAAGTCCGGTGATGGCTGGACACGGCTGGCAGAAAGTGAAGATGGTTTTAAATCCCTGCGGGAGGTAATAACCTATATCCCGGAGATGGACGAGTCCGGGGTGGAGGCGTGGAATTTGAGGTAGTATATGCCCTGGTATGGTTTTATTCATCCCTTATTGGCAGTTTTTACCTTCATCTACGGGCTGACCATCGGGCAGGTGAGTCTTTCCCGGCTTGATGACTGGGATTTTCCCCTGCGCCGGGTGCGAAAGCGAACACTGATATTTTTTCTTTTGACCGTTGCCAACTTTATCCTCGGGCTGGTGGCGAACATTATTCTCGGGGCAAGGGGGGCGCGGGTGGTGCTGTTTGCCCATTTGCCGATGGCGATTGTGATAATGGTGTTTGCCCTGCTGGCAACGCTCATCACCTTCAGCAAGGGGCGATTTGGTGAGTTGCCCGAGAAGATGCGCTGGCACCCCATCCTGGTGGTTGTCAATCTCGCCTTGATTCTAACAATGGCGTTTATCGCCCTGCTCAAGGTGCTGCGGATTTAGGTTCAGGCTACTGATTTGATTCCCGTTTCCCGTGCCCGGAAGGTTAAGGCGATAGTTTACCGGTTGCGCGGGTGGTATTCCCGATTTGATGCACCGGTAAAGGCGATGCCGGAGGGCGACCCCTGGCGGGTGCTGGTTGGTGCGGTGCTTTCCACCCGGACCAGGGACCAGGTTACCGCGGAGGTGGTGGAGCGGTTTATTGCCCGGGTGCTTGATGTCCGCAAACTGGCGCAGTTGTCAGCAGGCGAGGTTGCGGAGTTAATCTATCCGGTTGGGTTCTACCGCACCAAGGCAAAACTGCTGGTGGCGCTGGCAAAAGTGATAACCGAGAAGTGGGGCGGCAGGGTGCCGGCAACCAGAGAAGGTCTTTTGAGTTTGCCCGGGGTTGGTCCGAAGGTTGCCAATATTGTTTTAGCCCGGTGTTTTGGTGTGCCGGTGATTGCGGTTGACACCCATGTGCATCGCATCTCCAACCGGCTGGGGCTGGTGCGGACAAAAACACCGGAACAGACCGAGAAAAGACTTTATCAATTCTTTCCCCGGGGTTACCGGGCGGAGTGGAATCACCTGCTGGTTGCGCTGGGGCAGACGGTGTGTTTACCCAGGTTGCCCAGATGTGCGGTGTGCCCGATAACCCGGTTTTGCCTCAAGCGTGGGACCAGAGCCGGGCGAGGATAACCCGGTAGGCGGGCCGATAGGTTTTCAGGTAAATTGCTGAGTGTCGGGGCAGGGGGTCGTTAATCTGTGTTAGCCGTTCTGCCTGTTCGGGCAGGTGCCTTGCGGTCCATTTCCGGGCGAGGTCGAGGTGCAGGGGGAAGTTTGCCGGTTGCGGAATAAACTCCCGGGTTGTCCGGACCAGCGCCTGAAAGAGGAGTTCGCCCCTTTTTAAGGAGCCTTGGAGCAAAGCGAGGTTCACCCGAATCAGGAGTCCTGCCGGGTCGACCGGCTCAATCGCTTCGGGCGCCGGCTCGGACAGAGACGCAGCTTTAATTTCCTGAAACAGACGCTGTCTTGCCTGCTCGAGGTCAGAGATGATATGACCAGGTCCCCACACACCCTGAAAGATGAGTTTGTAGATGTCTTCTGCCTGGAGCAGCGGATAGTGATTGAGGTGCCAGGAGAGGATTTCCGCCAGTTCCATTATCAGGGCAGCGGTGGGGTGAGTTCCGCTTTTTTGTGCGGGAAGAACAGTTCCAGTGTCTCAATGAGCAGTCCGAATAGCGCACCGAACAGGGCACCGATAATTAACTGCGAGAAAAATATGGTTCCGGGCAGGCTTTCCGGGGTGCGGAGCTGGAACAAGAGGACGACAAGCCAGTGGCTGAGACCAATTAATAACGCCATCAAGATAAATTTGCCGAAGCGGATGCGGGTTAGCGTCTTGAAGATATAGCCGGCGATGATAAATGCGGTGCCGACCGGCAATGCCCAGAATGCGGCGCGGATGGCGCTGGCAGCGCGCACCGGCGGGTTGAGCGCAACCTGGAGAAAGAAGAGGAGCACGACCATCAGGATGGCGTCACCCAGACCCCGGAGCCGGAGCGCCGCGTAGATAAGACCGCCAGCAACACCGAGGACAATAAAGGGTAAGATTGAGGGACGGCTGGCGACACGGGCGAAGACAAGAAGCCGGGTAAGCCAGGCGGCGACCAAGCCCGCGGCGATGTAGGCGACAGTCCACAGCGTCTCTTTTGTTGCCCGGCTCACAGGATATGATGGCGGTAAATTAATCCGTTGTCAAGAGAATAGGCGCGGGTTTTGCGGTGGATGTTAATCGCCGGGCTAAAATCCGGCTGGTGCTGTTGGCTGATGCTGGTGCCGGAGTGCGGCTAAACGATGAAGGGGCAGCCGGGGCAAGGTAGAGTTTTTGTTATGGGGTTAAGTTAGCTGTTTAGCCGGATGCCGGGCTGGTGGTTAATCAGGGGGCAAGCCCCCCGGCTGCCCGGGGGCTAGCCCGGGGCATGCCCCCTTCTTGGTTCATCTAAGTGTAACTGCCCGATAATAAAGATGTTATTTTGCGGATAGTAGTGCGGCGGGGTGGGTTTTGCCGTGGGTGTCATCATAGATTGACAACGGGCAGGAATCGGGCATCATTTATGTATGGGGATTATTTTAATTATCAGTTTAATTTCTGCTGCACCCAAAACAATAGCAAATGAGGCGTATATGACCGAACTGGTGCCGACGATTAACGATTTCGGGTGTAGGATGTTTTCGCTCCTGGCGGGCTCGCCGGTTAAGGACAATGTGTTTATCTCGCCGTACAGTATCGCCACCGCCTTGAAGATGACCTATAACGGTGCGGGCACAACTACCCGAGAGGCGATGGCAAGATGTCTGGGCATAGAGGAGATACCGGTGGCACGGCTCAATGCCGGGGAGCGGGCGCTGGCAGAGCGGTTGATGCGTGCCGACCCGAAGGTGGAGATGATTATCGCCAATTCGCTCTGGGCAAGGCAGGGGATAGCGTTCAATAAGGGTTTTTTAGATGTGAACCGCAAATTTTATCAGGCGGAGGTGACCACCCTGGACTTTAATCGCCCGGACGCGGCGGCGAAGATTAACAACTGGGTGAAGGAGAAGACCCGGGGAAAGATAGATAGAATTGTTGACCGGATAAAGCCGGAAGCGGTGCTTTTCTTAATCAATGCGATATATTTCAAGGGAAAGTGGCAGGACCAGTTTGACCCGCAGGACACCCGGGATGATGACTTCTATCTGACTGATGGCACAAGGCAGCGGGTAAAGATGATGCACAAGTCGGCGCGGTTTAACTATCTAAAGACCGATGACTTCCAGGCGATTGAGTTGCCCTACGGTTCGGGCAAGACGAGTATGTTTATCTTTCTGCCGGATGAGGCGGTCGGGCTGGAGGGGTTGTTAAAACGGCTGACCTTGGACAACTGGCAGACCTGGCTAGCGATGTTTCATTCCCGGGAGGGCGACCTGGCTTTACCCAGATTCAAGATGGAGTATGAGACCAGTTTGAACGATGCGCTTACGCAACTGGGTATGGGGATTGCGTTTGACACCGAAGAGGCGGATTTCTCTTTGATGGGCAGGGGACCGGCGCGATTTGCTATCGGCGATGTCAAGCACAAGAGTTTTGTTGAGGTGAATGAGGAGGGGACCGAGGCGGCGGCGGTGACTTCGGTGGAGATGGTGATGGCGGCGATTCCGCGGGACCGGTTTCAGATGAAGGTGAACCGCCCGTTCCTTTTCCTGATCCGGGACAACGAGCTGGGCACGGTGCTGTTTATCGGTGCGGTGGTTAATCCAGGCAGGGGATAAACAGGTTAGTAGTAAAGTTCGGGACGGCGGTCGGTGATGATGTCGTTGCGCGGGGTGACATTTTTGTTTAACGCCAGCACCGGGTTAATCTCGAGCACCTTAATTTCCTCCTTTTCTTCACCCGCCCGATAGAGTAGCGTGCCGTCAGGTGCGACAATCTGACTCTGGCCGGTGAAGCGCAGTTCTTTTGTTCCGAGTTTTTCCGCGCCGGTGCGGTTGGCAAGAACCCAGAACACCCGGTTTTCCTGGGCGCGGGTGATGGTCATTGACTGGGCGTAGTTAAGAATCAGGTTGGCGGGGTGGCAGATAATCTGGGCGCCATGCAGGGTCAGGGTGCGGGCGCTTTCAGGAAAGAAGTAGTCAAAACAGACCAGGATGCCAACCTGGACGCCGGCGATGTTAAACACCGGAAAGGGCAGGTCACCGGGGTCAAAGATGTCCTTTTCTTCAGAAAAGAGATGGACCTTGCGGTAGATGTGGATGTTGCCGCTGGCGGTGATTAACAGGGCGGAGTTGAAGATTTTATTGTTAACCAGTTCCGGCACACCGAGCACCAGATTGATGTTTTTCTCGGTGCAGAAGTTGACCAGTGTGGTGCAAACCGGGCTGTTTGGCACCTTAATGGCGTAACGGGCGAGTTCCTCCCGAGAGGAGAAAAGATAGCCGGTAAGACAGAGTTCAGGCAGGACAATTATGTCCACCTGGACCTTGTTTAACTTCGTGATGATTTTTTTTAAGTTGAAGGCGATGTCGCGGGACCGGGGTGTGAACTGATATAACCCAATGCGCATAATTATTCCGGAATAAAGAAGGATACCCGGGATAACCGGGGCGGTCAAGCCCAACCGAGGGCTTTAACTTTATTTTTTACAATAGGATAAAAAGATTGTCGCAACTGTCCCAAAACAGTGTCGCACCGCCTCAGTTTAAAATTGACTGAGGCGATTTTATTGGTATAATTAACCCATAATGGCGCAGCAGGGGAAGAAAATTTTTGACTGTGGGCAGTTAGTCGGGGAGCGGTATCAGGTAGAAGAGTTTATCGGGGGCGGAGCGGATACCGAGGTCTATAAGGTTGTTGACATCGTCTCGGGAAAAATCCTGGCATTAAAAACGGTCAAGAATGGCGTGGCGGGTAATGCGCTGCTATCCTTGAGTCAGGAGTTTTTCTACCTTTCCCAGATTAATCATCCCGGTGTGGTTGCGGTGCACGATTACGGACGGCTCGAGGATGGTCGTCCCTATTTCACAATGGAGTTTGTCCCCGGTGTGCCGATTAATAAGTACTTTACCGGTGGCTATTCGCCAGCACTGCTTGATGTCATTTTGCAGGTGCTTCTGGCGCTGGATGCGATTCACGCCCGGGGTTTTGTCCATTGTGACCTGAAACCGGCGCATTTTCTGGTGTGCGATGGCGATGGCAAGGCGAAGGTGAAGTTACTGGATTTTGGTTTTGCTGAGGAGGTGTCTCTGTCCGGCAGCACCGAGGCACGGGGGACACCGGGGTATGTTGCGCCCGAGGTGCTGAAGGGTGTTGGTGCTGATGCCCGGGCAGACCTCTATTCGCTGGGAATGGTTATTTACGAGACCATTACCGGCACAACACCGGGAAAGGGAATCGGGATGCTGGAATGGCTGAAGCGCCAGGAGGAAGGAAATTTTCAACCCCCGCGTTTCTTTGACCCGGAAATTCCAGAAGCGGTTGACCGGGTGGTGATGGAGTTGCTTAACCCGGACCGCAGCCGGCGTCCGCCTTCTGCCCGGGCGGTGATTGAGGCGCTGGCGGGCGAGAATGCTTTTGCGGGTGAGTTGCCATATTTACGCCGGGACATCCTGGTGCCGGGTTTTGTTGGTCGGGCAGAAATTCTGAAGGAGTTAAAGGCCCTGGTGCCGGCGGCTGCCTCCGGACAGGCGCGGGTGGTGTGCATATCCGGTGACCGGGGTGTGGGTAAGAGCCGGTTGCTGGCGGAGTTTAAATTTTATGCCGAGTTAGAAGGGGCAACGGTATTTTCTTTTGAGCCCGGTGCGCTCGGTGCCCGTTCCCAGTCGCTTCTGGAGGTGCTGGTTAATCTACTTAAAGGCTACGGAGAGAAGTTAGAACTGGAGATGCCCGAGGGGGCGGGGAGCGAGGTTAAGTATCAACTTTTTGAGGCGGTTACCCAGCGACTCAAGGCGCTGGCGCAGTCCCATCGGGTCCGGCACAGCCTTGTTTTAATTGTTGACGATTTTGAACTTTTTGAACCGACCAGTATTGAGTTCCTGCGCTACCTTACCCTGAGTGTCGAAACGGACCGGTTGCTGCTGGTGATTGCCGGATTAAAGGAAAGGCGTTTTCTGGAGATAATTGAAGAGTTAGCCATCAGGTCCCATTTCCGGCATTTCTCCATTCTGCCGTTTAACAGTCAGGATTTAAGGGAACTGGTGCTGTCGCTTCTTGTCCGGGTGAACGACCTGGACTTGTTGGTGACCTGGCTGGGTGAGTTTACCGGTGGCAATCCCCTGTGGGTGGTGGAGACGATTCACGCCCTGGTTGAGGCAAAGGTGCTGCAGCGGCAGTCAGCGGGCTGGCAGCTGGATTGCGAGCGGTTGCGGGCGTTCCGGCCACCGGCATCGATTACCGATACCGTTAAACACCGGCTGGAGTTGTTGACCGCAGAGGAAATAAGGGTGCTGGAAATCGGGGCAGCCGCGGGTGGTCCTTTTATCCTGGAGTTCCTGCGTGCCGGCTTGAACATCGAGGAGAAGGTGCTGTTTAATGCGGTGCAGCGGCTGAAGGCGCTGGGGTTTTTGCGTCCCTTCCGGGCGCTCGCGTTGCCTGATAAGGAATGCGCGGCGGTGGGCTGGGTTCTTTCCAGCAAGGTGCTGGAGGCGGCGGTTACCGAGCGTTTGACCATTGAACAGCGCCGGGAGAACCACCGCAAGGTGGCGCTGACCCTGGAACTGATTTATCCGGAACGGATTGATGAACTGGTATTTGACCTGGCGCACCACTGGACCCAGGCAGGGGTGAAGGACCGGGCGTTCGAATACTCGCTCCGTGCCGGCAGGAAGGCGCGGGCATTGCTGTTGTTTGAACAGGCGCTGGTGTTTTATGAGAATGCGCTGGCGTTCTCGGCCGGGCTGGTTTCTCTGCGCGAGCGGGTTGAACTTATGGAGCAGACCGGCGAGTTGCGGGAGTTGACCGGCAGGTTTACCGAGGCGATTGACCTCTATCGCCAGGGGATGGGGATGGTGGTCGCAGAGACCGGTGCCCGAACTGCGGAGTCAGAACTCCTTTCCCGGGATAAGAAACTCCTTGCCCGTTTTCTGCGCCGGCTCGGTCTCCTGAACCAGAAACAGGGGATGGCTGAGGAGGCGTGTAACCTTTTAAGTCAGGCTTTAAGACTGGAGGGTGAGGCGATTACACTGGACCGGGTGCGGTTACTGGCGGACCTGGGCTGGTCGCTCTGTGCGCTGGGTAATTTTGCGAAGGCAGAAGAGGTGTTGACCAGCGCCCTGCAACTGGCGGAGAAGTTAAGGAGTGCCGATATTGCCAGTGCGAACCAGCTGGTGGCGTTGATTCTTTATTATTTCTCTGTTCTGGCATGGTCAAGGTTCGATTTTGTCCTTGCCCTGCAGCTGGCGGAAAGAAGCCTGGAGGTTTACGAGCGGTTCGAGGACAACATTATGAGCGCGACGGTCAGTCAGTTCATCGCCACCCTTTATCTGCGCCGCGGCGAGCCCCAGAAGGCAAAGGAGTTTTATCAGCGTGCCCTGATGAGGCAGCGCCGGTGTGGCAGTGTGTATTACCTGCTGTTTTCCCTGCACGGACTGGGGATAATCAGTTTTGACGAGGGCGATTGGGACAGGGCACAGGAGTTGTTCTCAGAGGGCTTGAGGATTGCCGAACGGATTGGGAATCTCCGGCACCAGCTGGACCTGTTAATATGTTTGGGCGCGGTTTCTGAGAACAAGGGCAACTGGCAGGAGGCGCAGGGCTTCTATGACCGGGCGCTAACAATTGAGAAAGGGGCAGGCGACATTTTAGCGGTCTCACTCCGGACCGCGCTTTTTGTTAATGCCGCACTGTTAAAGGCAAAACAGGGCGACCTGAGTGCAGCAGAGGATTATTTAAATCAGGCGCAGGCGGTTGCCGGTGAATGTAAGGACCCGGATATTGTCTATGAGTTAAGAAGGGCGCAGGCAACTGTTGCCCTGCGGGGCGAGCGTTTTCCGCGGGCGCTGGAGTCTCTGGTTGCTGGTTTCCAGGCGGTGAGAATGGATAAAGACTGGCGCCGGCTGGTTAATCTTTACACCCTGGCGGGAGAGTTGCGTCTTGCTACCGGTGATTACTTCCGGGCAGAGTTCGATGCCAATCGGGCATTAACCCTGCTCAAGGAATACCCGTCCTCGCTGGAGTATGCGATTGCGCTCCGCATTGCCGGCAGGGCAAGGTGCGGACTTAACCGGCTGGGAAAGGGTCTGACAGAAATCAGGCGGAGTATCGAACTGCTTCGCGGACTGGGGGTTAAGTATGAACTGGCGCTATCGCTGCTTGCCTCCGGGACGGCGGTTTTTGCTGGGGCCGGTGCTGCGGGCTTAAAGATGCCGGGCAGGCAGATGAGCCGGGAAGAGTTTAATGAGATAAAGGAAAATCTGAAAGAGGCAAAAGGTATATTTGAGCGCCTGGGGGCAAAGATTGAACTCCAGAAGGCCGAGGAACTGCTGAATGCAATGGAGAGCGTGTTCGGGACGATAGAGTTGAAAGGGCAGGAGCGAAGTGAATACCTGCGGGTATTTTACCAGTTAAGTGAGTTGATTAATCTCGGGCTGGAGCGGGATGACTTTCTGGAGCGGGTCCTAGACCTGGTATTGACAGTTACGCGGGCAGAGCGGGGTTTGATATTCCTCTATCAGAAGAACCGCCTGGTTCCGGTGGCAGCCCGGGACATTGACCACCACACCCTGACTGATGCGGAGTCGGTATCCCATTCGGTGCTGCGCAAGGTCAAACGCCGGGGCGAGCCGTTTATCAGCGCCGACGCCCTGGTTGACCCCCGGCTCAACAGTTTTGACAGTGTCGTATTGAATAAAATCCGTTCGCTTTTGTGCGTTCCGCTAGTTGTTGACCAGCGGGTGATTGGCACGATTTACCTTGATTCGCGCATCACCTCGCATCTTTTTGTGGAGGAGGACAGGAACCTATTGATTGCGGTCGCCAACCTTCTCGCCGCGACGATTGACCGTTCCACGGTTTTCCGGCAGTTTCAGGAAGAACTTGCTGGTTTGCGCGAGCACATTCTTGTTGATGCTGCGACCGGCCTGTTTCTCGGCAGGTCAAAACGGATGCGCCAGGTTTATGACATTATTGACCGGATTGCACCAACCGATTGCACCGTGCTTTTAACCGGTGAGACCGGCACCGGTAAAGGGGTTATCGCCCGACTTATCCACCAGCGCAGCGGGCGCAAGGACAACAAATTTGTTGCGGTGAACTGCGGCACCCTGCCCGAGACCCTGTTTGAATCGGAACTCTTCGGACATGTAAAAGGGAGTTTTACCGGTGCGATAAAAGACAAGATGGGTCTTTTTGAGACCGCGCACGGCGGCACAATTTTCCTGGATGAGATTACCAACACCACCTTAACCATTCAGGCAAAACTGTTACAGGTGCTGGAAGAAAAGGTTATCCGCCGGGTCGGTGATACCGAACCGAGAATGGTTGATGTCCGGCTGATATGCGCTACCAACAAAAACCTTGCCGAAGAGGTTAAAGCCAGTAGATTCCGGGAAGACCTTTACTACCGGATGAATGTGGTGCAGATCGAAGTACCACCACTGCGTGAGCGGGCGAGCGACATCCCCCATCTCAGCAACTACTTTCTCCAGAGTTACTGCGCCCAGTTAAATAAACCGCTAATTGGGTTTGAAGACGATGTCATCCGCGCCTTCACCCAGTACTCCTGGCCCGGCAATGTCCGGGAGTTGCAGAACACAATTGAGCGGGCGGTAATTATGACCCAGAACCGTAAAATAACCTTGGAAGATGTAGGAGCGCCCTTTACCGAAATTTTAACCCAGCAGGGGTCTCTTGGTGGTAAACGCCGGGTGATAGACAAAACCCAGGTGGTCCAGGCATTAAAAGAGTCAGGCGGTAACATCACCAAGGCTGCGCAAATCCTTGCCACCCACCGCCGCCAACTACAACGCCTCATCAAGCGTTATCAAATAGACCGAAGAAATATTACTTAATTCAGGCGATTGCGCCAATTTACAAGTAACAATTTGTCAAAGAGTTATAAATTTTAATCTCAAATGGTGCGACAATTAACGCATTTGCCTTGTGTTTTTAGTTGAGGGTTGTTGTGGTTAACTATAAGATTGTTCGTCACTTATATATTGGTTGACTTTATGGCATTATAGTTGCATTATAAAGGGCGTCTGGAAATAAACAATAAGGAGGAAGCGATGGACGGCCCGATTTTGCCCCTTCCGCCCCCGGCTCCTGCGCCACCGCAGGTGTAAGAATTAGCGGGCGATTGAAGGTCAGCCCGGGGATAAACCCGGGCTGACCTTTTTTATAATCCAGTTCTGGTGGTGGAGAAGTGAAGTTGGGCTAATTTGAAACAGCCCGCCTGTAGTTCCTTGGTTCCCTGGGGACGCAGAGCGGAACTGCTGTGTATCGAGAAGGGAAAGCGGTTCGTAGAAGGTTTTGTTTAAGAAGGTCACTTTTTTAATCCTGTTAGTTTTAATGAGGTGCTGGAGGAGAGGTTGCAATTTTGCTCGGGGTATTCCGGTGCCGGCAACCAGATCCGCTTCGGTCACCGGGCGATTCTGGATAATCGCCAGAACCAGTTTCTCAGAACTTTGTTGGGCGCTCCTTGGTTTTTTTACAGTTGAACTGGCGATTAGTGCTTCTGGTCCGAAAAGGGTCAGGATCTGGTTGAGTTCGTCTTCGGATAAGGGCCGGGCAAACTTTTCTGCTGGGGGGCGGACAACGGTGTTAAGGTGGACCCGGTCGGGTTTAATCTCATAAGCGAGGCGGCGTAATTTGAGCAGATGTTCGGGCGCGTCGTTAATTCCTTTAACCAGCATTATCTCCAGCCACAGCCTGCCTTTGTAGTAACGCCGGAAGGTCTTTAAACCAGCGATGATTTTATCCAGCCGCAGGCGGGGGTGGGGGCGGTTGACTCGGCGAAAGGTTGCCGGGTCCGCCGCATCCAGTGAAGGAACGACTAAATCTGCAGGATAAAGTTGTTGCCGCACTTTGGGGTCAGAAAGCAGGGTGGAGTTGGTGATGACTGCGATCGGAATGTTGAATTCTGTTTTGAGGCGGCGGATTAGCCTGCCGATGTCTTTATTCAGGGTGGGTTCGCCCTCACCGGAGAAGGTAAGGAAGTCTATCTTCTTTCCCTGGACCGCGTTGCGCACCTGGTCGAGGATTTCGTCCACCGGAAAGAAAGATTGCCGGGTCAGGGTCATTTTTGTTGTTCTGCCGCACTGGCAGTAGATGCAGTTTAATGTGCAGGTTTTGTAAGGGGTGAGGTTTATTCCCAGGGAGAGCCCCAGCCTTCTTGATGGGACCGGTCCGTAGACATAGGTGTGCTGTGTCATTTTGCCTTCACCAATTTTATACTATTTTTTTCAACAGTAAACATCCTATCGGTAATCATCGAGCGGGGCAGAACCGGCCGGGCAGGGTTTTTCATAAAAACGAAGTAGATACCCGGCGGAAGGGGTTTATTTCGGTCATCGCACCCATTCCATTCCAGCGTATGGTAGCCGGCGGGGCTTGTGCCCGCAGTTAAGGTACGGACCTTTCTGCCGTTGATGTCGTAGACGGCAATTTCAACCATGTCAGGCTGGGCAAGGGAGTAGAACAGGGTGGTGCGGCTGGTAAAGGGGCTGGGGAAGGCGCGGATGATGCGCGTGGTTTCTGCCGCGGGAAAGAATGGTGTGTCGGTGGATGTGATCAGGATGTCGTCAATGTAAAACCCCTCACCGGTTCTGGCATCACCATCTGAGACAAAGACAAACTTTAACCGGGCGGGTTCGCCAGCAGGATAGTGCGCGAGCTCATAGATCTCTTTTCCCCAGTCCGCGGTGATGCCGATTGTGCCCTGACCCAGGGCGCCACCGCTACCGATAAAGTCAAGCGTATCTTCGCGGTCTCCAAGACAGAGGATGACATATAGCCCATCAACGCCGTAAATCGGCACCGAGAACCAGCGGTAAAAGGTTAAACCGGCACGGGGTGGGATGAGGAACTCCGGCGAGATTAGCCAGGATAAACAGTTGTCCGGATAGGTGCCCTCTTCACCACCCGCATAGAAGGAGTTCGGCGGTGAGTGATGCCGCCGGCTGACCAGTTGCCAGGAGCCGTTCACCCCACCGCTGGTCCAGTCTTCAATTCCGTCGTCAAAATTAGCATAGATGCCTGTGCTGGCGCCGGCGATGGTTAAGGTGTCGCTGAAGATTTCGCCACCGCTGACCAAATTTACACCGACCCGGAGCCTGCCAGTGCCGGTGAGCCGTGCCGGAGTGAGACACCAGGCAGAGTCCTGCGCCGGGATGTCAGGGAAAATGAGCGCCGGATTTATTATCACCGGTGGGATGTTTCCCGGACCGGGTGGGTGAGGACGAAAGAGCGAGCCGGTAGGAGATTTTGCCCCTGCCCAGCCGTGGTTGGTGACCTTGATGAAAAGGTTAACGGTATCGGGTGGCGAGACCGTGGTAATGTGTCCGGTTATCCTGAGTAGCGGCTGTCCAACCAGTAGCACCAGCGGAAAGGTCATGACCGGACGACCGGCATCCTGAACCGTAATTGTAAGGAGTGCGGTCTCGCCATTGCGGGCAGCGGCTGAACTGGTGATGGAAAACATTCGGGCGTTCCTTTCTTCTTCCGGCATTAGCGGCGGAAGGGTTTCCTGGTCCCGGGTAATTGTGAGCAGGGGCGAGTTTGATGAGATGGAGAAGGAGAGTGGCGGTGTGGGTTGAGCGCCGTTGTTGCGGAGAAGAAGCAGGAGCGAGAATTCGCTGCCGGGTGCGATGAAGTCGGTGGTTTCCTGGTTAACGGTGGAGACGATTTTCACCGCGGATAATGACAGGTTAAAGCCGGCGCTGACCGGGATGGTCTCCTGAAATGGATAACAGTTGGGTGCGGTTATGGTGAGGAGCGCGGGTTCGGGTGCGAGGTTCTGGTAGTGCAAAAGTGCGGTGCCGGTGTGGTCGGTGATGCTGCGGGCGATGAGGGTGCGATAGTGCCATTCCGGCACTGCTAACGCACTCTGGCTCAGGGCAACTATGGCGTTCCTGACCGGCTGCCCCCGGTCAAGGACAACGATGCGGGCGGTTCCCGTGCCAGGCGAAAGCGGGTCGGGTTTATGGACCAACAGGGTTTTTAAGGTGTCGGTGTGGGCCACCATTGCCGGGTCGCCGAGAAGGTTGAGGCAGAACTGGTGCCAGCGGTAAACATTTGCCTCGTTGCTGTGCGGGATGAAGGACATCTTTGTCCGGGCAAGGATTTCGCCGATACGGGGCGTGCGGGAGTTGAAGAGTTCCTGGAAGAAACGGGCGTCAAACCGGTCCGAATAGCCGAAGCCCGGGTTGCCCGGTGAGCCCCAGCCATAGGAGGAGTGACCGAGAAAGGCAACACAACCACCACCGGGATGGCGGACAAAGTGTTCGGCGATGGCATCAAAGTCAAACGCGGTGGTCCAGCAGCCAATCGAGTAGCCGATGCCGGTTTTGCCGAAATTGGTCAGGCGGGCGATGTCGGGATTGCGCAGGCAGGCGCCCTGGCTCAGGGCGATGGCATCAATCCAGCCATGGCCACAGTGATTGAAGATGCCGGAGCCGCGGCTGAGCAGCTGCAGGACGGTGTCAACGGTTACCGGCATTCGGGATTCATAGACTTTATCAACTGTGTAGTGCGCCGGGAGATATCGACTTTCAATCAGGTCTTTGGCGATACCTTCGTCGGTGTAGGGGTCATTCCAGAGAATACCGGCGGAGAAGAGAGCCCGGGTGAGATGGTCCTGGTGCTGGTGGTTACCCCTTTCGTAGTTGAGCAGTTTTTCCACAAAGGCGCGTGCCTCATCAGGCGTGTTGACCGGCACCCTGCCGACATAGATGTCTGGATACAGGTCAACCTCATCATCAACTTCACCAAACACCCCATCGCCTTCCGCATCCCAGTCGCCATCCAGCGCCGAGTAGTAGAGGTCGCAGGGCAGGGAGTCTTCTCTGGGGTGGATGTTGGCAGAGCAAGTCATCGCGAACGCCCGACGCACCGGAATCAGGTGAACATCACCACCGAGCACCAGCCACTGGAGTCCAGAGTCTCGGGCGCAGATTTTCAGGTAGTTGCGCAGTTTTTCCGCATCGTCCCGGCCCGGATAGTTTGCCACTATCCAGTCAATCAGCCGGATGGCGGAGTAAAGACCGGTTTCCTGACGCCAGCGGGCGAGTTCCACAAAGACGGTGTCCAGTCCGGACGCGGTAACGATAAGGAACTCCAGCGGTCCGGTCTCTTCCCGCTTTCCATCAAAAGCGGGCTGGGCTTGATATTCAATCGCAATCTCGATTTTTTTCACCAGCCTTAACCGGTTTTGGGGTAGAAACTGCAAAGGGCTGATGGTGATTGAGACAAAAGTGGTTTCTCGCTGTTTTCCCTGACCGGTGATGGCACAGAGTTGTTCTGGATAGGGTGTGTCACCGCAATAAATCGCGGGGTCCTTTTCAACCATCCTTACGGGTTCTTTACTGGAAAGGAGCGCGGGTGGCTGGAGTGGTGGAATGGAGAACGGACCGGGCAGGGTTTCAAACTGGACATTGAGCACTTTTATACCGGTTGCGACCGCATTTGCCGGCAGTGGGATGTTTTCGCCCTTTAACGGCAGGCAAGGTGCGCCCGGAGCAATCGGGAAAACCCCATCCGGGATGGTTAAGGTGGTGCCGCCGGTGGTGGCAACAGTGGTTAACTCTTCTGAAGAAAAGTGAAAGGTACGGGTTAGGGTCCTGCCGCTTAATGACCACAGGAAGAACAGGATGTGGAGCCAGACCAGGAGCGCAAAGGGTTTCACTTTTCTGCCTCACGCATCAGGTAGGCTTTCAGGTACTCCAGTCCCTCTTCTTTTGTTTTTATTTTGCCCTCAATTTGCAGGTCTTCCAGTTCCTGAAGTATGACCCGGAATACCGGTCCGGGTGTCATCCCCAGCGCGATGAGGTCGTCACCGGTCACCAGGCGCTTGATTCTGGTTCTGGCTAACTCGGCGCGGTGCTGTTCGATCATCCGGGTGATGGTGGACTCCAGGTGCGCGGTTTTGCCCGCGGTTGCCCAGCCATCAGCATAACAGAGAATCATTAACCCGAAAGCCTCTTCACCCAGGTCACGAAAGTAGCGCCGGATTGCCCTTTCGGTCAGTTCCGGTGCGGTTGCCAAAAGGTGCAGGCGCATATGCTCTTTGACCAGGGTGCGTACCATTTTCGTCTGCTCCCGGGACAGGCGAAGGCGCTGGGAGCAGATTTTTGTGGCGAGTTTTGCGCCCAGGCTGTCATGACCGTAAAAGTGCACTTCACCGGTCTCGGTGTAAAAGCGGGTGTGGGGTTTGGCGATGTCATGAAAAAGACCGGCAAGTTTTAACAGCGCCCGGCGATAGGGAAAGCCGGAGAAGTACGCCTGCCATTCCGGTTCAAAGCGGGCAAAGAAGCCGGGATTGGTAGTAGTGCCGGCACTGCTAACGCATAAGATATCTTCAATTTTCTGGCAGGTGCGGAAGGTGTGGCGCCGCAGTTCCTCATCCTGTAAAAGCGGAATCAGTTCGGGCATTATCTCTTCCAGACGGTTGAGCCGGTAAAGGGTTTCCACCCAGCGCCAGGAGTCCGGCGTCTCCAGAAAGCGGATGAGTTCGGACCCGATACGCTCGGCAGCGGTGTCCTTCAGGGTGATGGCGGTGCCCTGCTCTAAAACCCGGGGGTGGATGGTGAACCCCAGTTCCTGGGTGATGCGAAAGGCGCGCAAAAGCCTTAACGGGTCGAGTTGCAGTGAGCGGTCGGTTACCGGACGGATGATTCTGCGATTGATATCCTCCTGGCCTCGGAACGGGTCAACGATGTTTCTCAGTTCTGGCAGTTCAATGGCAAGGGCGTTGATGGTAAAGTCACGCCGGGCAAGGTCCGCCTCAACTGGCTGGTCAGCCAGACCATTGAAATCCAGGGTAAGTTTCTTGCGATACACGACCCGCGCCTCGTCGTCCTTCTCGGAAAGGATGATGAGTTTTCCCCGGATGGCGGTTGATAACTCCCGGGCAAAGTCAATCCCGGAACCGGAGACGGCAAAGTCAAAATCTGCCGGCTCCCGTCCTATAATTATGTCCCGCAGCGCGCCACCGACCAGAAATAGCCGGCGGTCACCCTTTATCTTTAAAATCCGGTCATACACCCGACCGATTTTCTTTAATCGTTCCAGAATCTGTTCTCTCACCATTTGAGGATAATCACATACCCTTCTGTGGTCAAGTGGTAATCCTGGCGGTGTCAGAAGTGCCGGTACACCCTGACCCGGGCGCAACGCTCGCCTGAAGCCCAATTTCGCCAGTGATTCGCCGGGGCTGTTGTTATAGCGTTAGCCAGATTTAACCGGTTCCCCCTATTATTTAGAGCCAGATTTTTAGGCGGAATAACGCCCCTTGTGTCGCCCGGTCGGTAAAATTTCGGATAAGGTTCGCACTGACAATTAATTATAGACTGAAATTAAATATTATTTTGTGGGCAGGGGGCAGGCGGGGGCTAGCCCGGGGCTACCCCCGGTGCTGTTATCCGGCTTGCCCTAGTGTTAATCTCTAAGTTAAACCGGGGTTTAACCCGGAGCGGAACTTTGCGCCCTACCCGGTTCAGTTTCTCTTCGGCTACCCGTAGTGGCATAAAGATGGCAGTTATCTCTATCATCCGGAGTTTACCTCAGGGTTTTAAGCGGGTATTTTATTTCTCACTGGCGTTCAGGTAAGCCAGGGTATTTATTCTGGCGGGAGGAGCCGGTTTGTTGATGTTGACACGGGTGGCGGGGAGATGGTATTATGGTGTCGGGTGATTACTTTTGTTGACATTGGTGGCGATTTGGTTATTTTAATAAGACGAAGTAGAAAAGAAGAGGAAAAGATGGCAATAACAAAAGACAGAAAAAAGCAACTGGTGGTGACCTTTCAGTTACACGAGAAGGATACCGGTTCACCAGAGGTTCAGATAGCGATTCTGACCGAGCGGATAAATCATTTAACCGAGCATTTAAAGGTCCATAAAAAGGACAAGCACTCGCGACGCGGGTTAATCAAACTGGTTAACGCGCGGCGTCGGCATCTGCAGTACCTCGCCAAGCATCATCCGGACCGGTACGAGAAGATAATAGCCAGCCTCGGGTTGCGGGGTTAGGCATGCACCGCGTTGCGGCTGAGGTCTGCGGCCGGACCTTATCATTAGAATTTGGCCGTGTTGCCCGGCAGGCGGACGCCGGGGTGCTGGCGCGTTATGGCGATTCCGTGGTGCTGGCGAGCGTGGTTTATAACAAGGAGCTGCTGGCGGGGTATCAGGACTTCTTTCCCCTGGTGGTGGATTACCGGGAACTGGCTTATGCCGCGGGTAAAATCCCGGGCGGTTTTTTCAAGCGAGAAGGCAAGCCCCGGGACAAGGAGACCCTTACCTGCCGGTTGATTGACCGACCGATTAGGCCTTTATTTCCCGGTTCTTTCCGGCACGAGACCCAGATAATCGCGTATCTGCTTTCTACCGATATGGAGAACGAGAGTGAGTTTTTAAGCCTGATTGCCGCCTCGGCGGCGCTCACCGTTTCCGAGATCCCTTTTCTGGGACCGATTGGCGCATGCCGGGTGGGGAAGATTAACGGTGAGTTGGTTGCCAATCCGCCGATGAGCGAGCTGGACAAGGCGGATATGTCTTTTATCTTTGTCGGGCTGGAAGACGGGCAGTTGATGACCATTGCGGGTGAGGCGCGCGAGGTGCCCACTACCGATATTGACCGGGCATGGCAGGTTGCCCAGCCGGTAATTAAGCAGACAATTGAGTTGCAAAAAGAGCTGCGGGAACTGGTGGGAAAACCGAAGATTACCGATGGGGCAACGCTCATTCCTGAAGAGTTGCGTCAGGAGGTTATTAACCGCGCTCTCGAGCGAATTATCGCCACCAACGACATTCAGGACAAAAGGAGCCGCAGTAACGCCCGGCAGGAGATTTTGAAGTCCCTGACCGAGGAACTGACGGAGAAGTTTGGTGATGCGGTTGCCGGGATTCCGCTGGTGGTGGAGGAGATTATCGGGCAGGACATCCGGCGCCGGATACTGGAGCGTTCCCAGCGTCTGGATGGCAGGGGGCTGGATGAGATTCGGCCGATTGAGTGTGCGGTCGGGGTTTTGCCCCGTGCCCATGGCTCGGCGCTGTTTACCCGGGGCCAGACCCAGTCGTTAGCCACCACCACGCTTGGGACAAAGTCGGATGAGCAGATAATTGATGATGTGGAACTGGCGATGGAAGAGAAGAAGTCGTTTATGCTTCACTACAACTTCCCGCCGTTTTCGGTTGGTGAGGTGCGGATGTTGCGCGGACCGGGACGCCGGGAAATTGGCCATGGTGACCTGGCGGAACGGGCGTTGCAGGCGGTTGTGCCGAAAGAGGAGGATTTCCCCTATACCATCAGGATTGTTTCGGACATCCTGGAGTCCAATGGCAGTTCCTCGATGGCATCGGTTTGCTCGGGTTCAATGTCAATGATGGATGCGGGCGTGCCGGTGAAGACCGCGGTTGCCGGTATTGCGATGGGGCTGGTAAAGGAAGGCGAAAACTACAAAATCCTTACCGACATCATTGGCGACGAGGACCATTATGGTGATATGGACTTCAAGGTTGCCGGCACCAAGGACGGCGTTACCGCAATTCAACTGGACCTGAAGTTGCCGGGGGTGCCGTGGGAGATTCTGCGCGAGGCGATTGAGCAGGCGACCAGGGCAAGGATGAAGGTGCTGGAGGTGATGAATTCGGTGATTGACCGCCCCAGGCCGGAGATATCTCGCTATGCACCCCGGATTGTTTCGCTGGTAATTGATAAGGATAAAATCGGCACGGTGATTGGACCAGGCGGTAAGACAATCAGGAAGATTATTGATGCGACCGGTGCGACAATTGATATTGAGGATGATGGCACGGTGACGATTGCGGCAACCAATCTTGATGCCTTACAGCGCGCCAAGGAGTGGGTGGAGTCGCTCGTGGCAGAGGTTGAGGTCGGCAAGATTTATCAGGGCACGGTTACCCGGGTGACCAGTTTTGGTGCGTTTGTGGAGATTCTGCCCGGTAAGGAGGGGATGATTCACATTTCCCAGCTGGGCGCGGGCAGGTGCCGGCAGGTTACCGATGAGGTGAAGGTGGGTGACAAGGTGTGGGTCAAGGTGGTTGAGATTGACAGCCAGGGTCGGATTAACCTCTCGCGACGCAAGGCGATGGAGGAGCGCGGTGAAATTCCACCTTCCAGCGATTCCGGTAAGGCAGAAAGACGGGAACGGCATCCTTCTCGTTCCAGCCACGGGGCTTCGGGACGCGGTGGTTCTACCCGGAGCCGGGACCGACGGGAAAGATTTTAAGCGGTGGTGCTCGGGCGTTATTTTCTGGAGGGGATTAAAAAGCGAGGCAAGACCGCGCCGGGCCGGGTGGGAGAGCTGTCCGGAAACCGACTGGGTTAACCGCGGTTTCTATGGCAGCAGAACCTGCCCGGGCAAGTGAGATTCAGTCCACCCGGTTACCGGGTGGCTTATTTGTTATTTCCGAACGGGTGCGATATTTAAAGTCGATGTCTCTGGGCGTGGCGTTTGGTCTGGGAAGTCGGGATGACCCACCAGGGCAGGAGGGGATGACCCATCTGATTGAGCATATGATATTTAAGGGGACGGAGGAGATGGATGCCCGGACAATTAACATCGCGGCAGAATCCCGGGGTGCAGAACTCAATGCCTTTACCGATAAGGAGGCGACCTGCTTTTACGCCCGGTTCCCGGTGGAGAATCTCGCTGATGTCACCGCGCTTTTAATGGAAATACTGCGGGCACCGGCGTTCAGGAAATCGGAACTGGAAAAGGAAAAGCAGGTGGTGATGGAGGAGATTTACAGCGGTGAGGAGGACCCGGAGTCCTGCGTGGCAAATTTGCTAATGCAGGCGGCGTATGGCGATGCACCGCTGGGAAAAACGGTGGTGGGGACCGTGGAATCAATCCGAAGGATGAGCGAGCACGAACTGGGCGGTTTTTATCAGAGGCATTATGGCGCGGGCAGTGCGGTGGCGGTTGCGGTTGGTGATGTTGAGCATCAGCTGCTGGTGGAGATGCTTAAACCACTGGACGAGAAAGGCGGAACGCGCCCGGTTCGGGGCCGGTCCTTATTCCGGGCGCCGGGGTTTTTAACCAAGACCAGGCGCGAGCTGTCCCAGGTTTATGTTTGTCTGGCGCGACCGGCGTTTGCCTATACTGACCCCCGACGTTATGCCCTTTCGGTTTTGAATACCGCACTGGGTGGCGGGGTGTCTTCCCGGTTATTTCAACGCTTGCGTGAGGCAGAAGGGTTGGTATATTCAATTGGTAGTTTTGCGGAACTGTATGAGGACTCCGGTTTATTGGGGATTTATTTTGTTGCCGAACATAGTAAACTGGCAAGATGTATGGCGGTGTTACGTGAAGAGGTTGGGCGCTTGCGCCAGGAGGGTATTACCGAAGAGGAGTTTAAAAGGGCGGTGACGATGACAAAAAGCGGGCTGGTGCTGGGCTCGGAGAGTTCGATAAGCCGGATGATGCGGCTGGCACGGGGTTATCTGGTTGCCAGCCGGGTAATCACGCTGGAGGAGATACTGGAGCGATACAACCGTCTGGAGCTGGATGAAGTTACCCAACTGGTTGGGACCCTGCTCGGGGATGACAGTTATTACGCCGGAGTGGTGGGACCGGTTGCCGAAGCGGAGGTCAGGAAGATTTTGGGCGGATAAAGAAAGGAGAAACGGATGGAAAAGGAACGGAGATTAACACTTTCCACTCGTGCCCGTTTGATGCCGGCATCACCCATCCGCCGGCTGGTGCCTTATGCCGAAGAGACAAAGGCGCGGGGTATCAAGGTTTACCATCTGAACATTGGACAGCCGGATATCCCGACACCGATGGAGATAATGCAGGGTTATCGGGATGTTGATATCAAAGTGTTAGAATACGGGCATTCGGCCGGATTGAAGAGTTATATCCAGACACTGGTGGATTATTACCACAGGACCGGGATTGAGGTGAGACCGGAGGACATTTTAGTTACCACCGGCGGCAGCGAGGCAATTTCCTTTGCCCTGAAGGCGGTGGCTGACCCGGGTGATGAGGTGATTGTGCCGGAGCCGTTTTATACGAACTATTTTGGTTTTGCGGTGATGTCCGGGGTCAAGATTGTGCCGATTACCACCAGGGCGAATAACGGGTTTGCCCTACCGCCGAAAGAGGAGTTTGTTCGGTTGATTACGCCGCGCACCCGGGCGATTATGTTTTCCAACCCCGGTAACCCCACCGGTGCGGTTTACTCCCAGCAGGAGATGGAGCTTTTAAAGGAACTGGCGCTGGAGTTCAACCTTTATCTTATCAGCGATGAGGTTTATCGGGAGTTTGTTTATGATGAGGACACCAGACCGATCAGCGTCTTAAATTTACCCGGGATTGAGGACCGGGCGGTGATGGTTGATTCTATCTCCAAGCGCTACAGCGCCTGTGGTGCCCGGATTGGCTGTGTGGTGAGTAGAAATCCGGAGTTTATTGCGGTGACGCTTAAGTTTGGACAGGCAAGGCTGTGTCCGCCAACTATTGACCAGCTGGCTGCCCAGCGTGCGGCATTGATTCCGCCATCATATTTTGCCAGCGTCCGCGCTGAGTACCGGCAGCGCCGGGATGTGCTCTGTGCGGAACTGAAAAAGATTCCCGGGGTGAAGTTCCTCAAGCCACGCGGGGCGTTTTATATGATCGTCCGGTTGCCGGTTAATGACGCCGAGGATTTTGCCATCTTCCTTTTGAAGGATTTTAACCTTGATAATGAGACGGTGATGCTGGCGCCGGCAAATGGTTTTTACGCGACACCCGGGCTGGGCAAAGACGAGGTGCGAATCGCCTATGTTTTGAAAACTGCGGATCTGGTGCGTTCCGCGAGGATACTGGCAGCGGGTCTGGAGGCGTTCAACCGCAGAAAAGAGTAAATTAGAGGTTAAACAGGATGCGCATCTGTATGGTTTCGGACAATTACTACCCGTATATCGGTGGTATTGCCGAGCATATCCACCATCTGGCGGTGGAGTTGCGGCGCCGGGGTCATACAGTAAAAATTCTGACCACCAAGGTGGGCGGCACCGCGCTGGGCTGTCTGGACAGTGTACCGGACGAGGACCAGGTGTTCCGGGTGGGCCGGGGACTGGTGATTCGCTCCAACAAGTCATTTGCCCGGGTGCCGGTTGCCTTTCGCCCCTTTGCCCGGGTGAAAAGGTTTTTTGAAAAAGAGGGTTTTGAGATAATTCACCTGCACGGGTCGCTGGCACCCACTTTGCCCCTGGTGGCATTGAGGGTGTCACGGGTGATAAATGTGTTTACATTTCATGCGACCCATGAGAAAAGTATCGGTTATGCCCTTGCCCGTTCCGCACTCCTGCCCTACTTTCGTGCGATTCACGGCAAGATTGCGGTATCGGTAGCGGCAAGGGATTCGGCGGCAAAGTATTTTCCGGGTGAATACCGGATTATCCCGAACGGCGTTGATGTGGACTTTTTCTCGCCGACGGTGGCGCCGATTCCGGAACTGGACAACGGGCGTCCGAAGGTACTTTTTCTCGGGCGGTTTGAGCCGCGAAAGGGGTTGAAGTATCTCCTGATGGCAATGCCGGCGATTGTCCGGGAGGTGCCGGATGTGCAACTGGTGGTGGTCGGGACCGGCCTTTTTGGCTACGCCTATAAGGGTTATCTTGACAAAGAGGTGGAAGACCATGTCCACTGGGCCGGTTTGATTCCCGGTGAACTCCGACCACGCTACTATCGCAGTTGCGATGTGTTCTGCTCACCGGCAATCGGGTATGAGAGTTTTGGCATTGTCCTTCTGGAGGCGATGGCGACAGGGAGACCGGTGGTTGCCTCGGACATTGATGGTTACCGCTCGGTAATGGAGTCCGGGAAGCAGGGTTTTCTGGTTCCGCCCCGGGACCCGGATGCAATTGCCCGGACGATTGTGCGGCTATTAAAGGAGCCGGGACTGGCGCAGGAGATGGGTGCGGCAGGAAGGCAGCAGGCGCTGGAGTTTTCCTGGGCACGCATTGCCGAGCAAGTGGAGGGGTTTTACCAGGAATTGCGCCAGAAGTATCCGGTGCCAAGATATCAGCGGGTTTAGCGGATGGCAGATTTAGAGAATCTCGCGGTGCCTAGGGCAAATAAGAGCCAGTTATTGCCGGTGTTAAGGATACCGGAGTTTGTTGTGTTTGCGGTATCCCAGGCGTTTTCCCTTTTTGGTGACAAACTGGACTATATGGCGCTCCTGGCGATGATTGCCTATTTCAGCACCAAGTTTGGCTGGGACAGCGCCCGGGCGATATCGTACCTTTCGGTGGTTGTTGCCCTGCCAACGGTGCTTTTCGGTCCCCTTGCCGGGGTGTTAGTTGACCGCTGGGACCGGCGCAAGGTGATGGTGGTGTGTGACTCCTGCCGGACGGTGCTGGTGCTTCTCATACCGCTGGTGGCGGTTGTCACCAGTCAATTGCCTTTTATCTATGCCATCGCCTTTGCGGTCTTTCTCTTCGGGCTGTTCTTTAATACCGCCCGGCTGGCGATCATTCCCAATCTGGTGGGACAGAAAAAGGTGCTGGGTGCCAACTCATTTATGAATATCGTCGGTCGGCTGGCAACATTTGCCGGAATGGTACTCGGCGGTTTGATTGTTGACTGGGCGGGCTGGGAGAGGCTGGGAATAAGACCGGCGTGGACCGCGGGTTTTTACCTTGATGCCTTTACCTACTTCGTCTCGGTGGTTTCTTTGCTTTTTATCTTTCGCCGGCTGGCGGTTAATCGCAATGTCTCACCGGAGGGAAAACCCGAGGTAAAACTTTTTATCCGGGAGCAGAGCCGGATGGTGGAGAGTGTTAAGGAGCTGTTTGCGGTGGTAGCACGGGAGCCGGCGGTACTTTTTGTATACTTCTCCATCATTTTGATGGTGATTCTTGGGGCGGCGGTGGTGGTGCTTTATGTGCCGATTATTCAGTCCAGCCGGGAGCTGGGCGGTGTCGGGCTGGGGACAAGGGGTGTGGGCTATGTGGCGGCGATCGGTTCGGTCGGGCTGCTTTTATCTTCACTCTTTTACGGTGCGCTCGGGCACCGGATGAAGAAGCACAAGGTGGTTCTGGTCTGCTTCCTGGTGATGGGATTGGTGGTTGCTGGTCTGGCAGCATCAAACACATTTACGCCGGTGGCGCCTTTGATATTTATTGCCGGTCTGGCGCTCTCGCCAGTTTATATCGGAATGGACACGCTTTTGCATGAAGCGGTGGCAGAGGAGGTGCGGGGCAGGATTTTCTCTACGCGGGACTGGCTGCTCCATCTCCTCTTTGCCCTGGCGGCACTTTTGATCGGGCAGTTGACCAATTTCTTTTCCTCCCGGCGTCTGCTCTTTGGCTTTGGGATGCTGGTGGTCCTTGCCTGTGTGGTCGGGTTTTTCCTGACCAGGAAGAAAAACATTGGTTAAAACACACAAGGAGGTAAAATGTTTGACCCGAGGATAGAAAAACTGGCAAAGGTGATGATTCATTACAGCGTCCGCCTGAAAAAAGGTGAGTGGGCGGTGATCTACGGTCCGGCAAATGCCGAGGCACTTATGAAGGCGCTGGCGGTGGAGGCGTTCAAGGTGGGCGCGAATGTTACCATCCGCACCACCCTGGCTGATGCGACCTATCTTTTCTTCCGGTATGCCAGCCGGGAGCAGTTGCGATTTGTGGCACCGACCGACCTTCTGGAGGTGCAGAAGGCGGATGCGTTAATCTTTGTGCGGGGTGGCTGGAATATGAAGGAGATGACTGGGGTGGATGCGAAAAAGATGGCGGAATACCAGACCGCGCGCAAAGAACTTTTACAGATAAGGCTCCAGCGGGAGGCGCAGGGCAAACTGCGCTGGGTTCTGACCAACTTTCCGACCGATGCCCTGGCGCAGGAGGCGGCGATGTCCCGGGTTGAATATGAGGAGTTTGTGTTCAAGGCGGGGATGCTGGATAAACCCGACCCGATCAAGGAGTGGCAGAAGGTGTCGGAGCGCCAGCGCCGGCTGATTGCTAAACTCAACCGGTTGAGCACCGTCCGGATTGTGGGTAAAGATACGGACATTACCTTTGGTGTGCGGGGCCGGAAATGGGCAAACTGCGATGGACACAACAACTTCCCGGATGGCGAGGTGTTCACCGGACCGGAGGAGGATAAGACCGAGGGGGTTATCCGTTACAGTTTTCCCGCAATCTATCAGGGTAAAGAGGTGGAGAATATCCGGCTGGTATTTAAAAAGGGTAAGGTGGTTGAGGCTTATGCGGACAAGGGTGAGGACATCCTGCGGATGATGCTGAAAACCGATGAAGGGGCAAAGCGGGTTGGCGAACTTGCCTTTGGCACCAACTACTCCATCCAGCGCTTTACCAAGGACATCCTGTTTGACGAAAAGATTGGCGGGACGGTGCATGTGGCGCTGGGCACCGGCTATCCCAAGACCGGCAGCAAGAACCGCTCGGTGATTCACTGGGATATGGTGTGCGATACCCGTAAGGGCTTTACCATCTACGGCGATGGCAAGGCAATAATGAAAGACGGGAGGTTTCTGATATGAAGTACCAGGCGCAACTGGAGGAGTTGCGGCAACTGGTTAATGCCAGCCAGCGCTCCGAGGATGCCCAGGCGCGGGTGGTGATGAGCCTGCGTAAAAACTTTCCCGACTTCAACTGGGTGGGCATCTTCCGGCTGGAGGGCAAGGACCTGGTGCTGGGTCCGTATCAGGGCAAAGAGCCGAAGGGGTTTGAGAGGATTCCGGTGGGCAGGGGGATATGTGGCACGGTGGCGGTTACGATGCGCACCGAGGTGGTGCCGGATGTAACCGCTGATGCCCGCTACCTCACCTGCTTTTCTGAGACCCGTTCGGAACTGGTTGTCCCGATAATCAAAGAAGGCAGGTTCTGGGGCGAGATTGCGGTTGATGCCACCCGACCGGACGCCTTTACCCGGGACGAGATTGCCCTGATTGAGGCGGCAGCGCAGTTACTTGCCGAAAGGGTTTAACCCTGCCGGCTGGTTATCCTTAACCTTAGACCCCGACGCCGGAGCTCGGCGATAAAATGCCGCGGGGGAACCGCCTTTTCACCGGGAAGGACGCCCTTATCCTTTACTAATCCCCGGGCAAGCAGCAGGGCGACAACCGCGGCGGAGAACCCGGTGGTGCGCATCATTGCGGTCAGCCCGGTCCGGCGGTCAGCGTAGTCAATCAGTTGATAGCGAATGGTCTTCGGCACGCCGCTTTTTTTCCCGGACACATCCACCCGCAAAAGCACAACATCATCATCATCAAAACCCAGCACCTTTTCCAGGGCGCAGGCGAGTTTCGCCCTGGGGTATTTGCGCCAGTTGCCCACCGCGGCCTGCATAAACAATTGGAAAAGGATATGGTGACCGGGATAGCGAATCGTCTTATAGTCAAGGGTCTGCACCCTGCCCTTAAATGTGTCCGGCAGAGTGGATGCACCGCCTGAGGTGTGAAACGCCTCCAGCCGTCCAAAGGGTTTCGGAAACAAAACTGGCTCCGCTTCGGTCAGCGGTTTTACCTTCTCTATCCTGCCCCGGCGCAAAACCAGACAGGGTTCAGCATACTCATTTAACAACCCCTGGGCAGAAAACACCAGTTTATAAAAGAGCGGTGGCTTTGGCGCCACCGGCAGACCACCGACCCGGATATGAATCGCATCGGTCTTATCCAGCCGGTTAAACCCATCCGCCGCCAGGATATTCACCATTCCCGGTGCCAGTCCGCAATCCGGGATAACGGTTATCCCTGCCCTTTTTGCCACTGGGTCAAGCGCCAGTTGCCGGCGCACCACGGTATTATTACCACCCAGGTCGCAGAAGTTCACGCCGGCAGAGATACACAGCCGGGTGAGTTTAAGATTATGACTGTAAGGCACGCAACTTACCGCCACCGCACAGTCGCGCAGAACCCGCCGCAGGGTGCGGTCGGTGGCATCGGCAAAAACCGGCTTAAATTTCGGACTTCGGTGCCGATCGGCACTGCGGAGCATCAGCCAGCGTCCAAGCGCCTGCAACCGGCGCCGGTCAACATCCACGACAAATATCTGCTGAACATCATCCTGACGGGCAAAATCAAACGCCACCGCCCGTGCCATCAACCCGGCACCGAAAACCGTTACATTCATCTGCTTTTCCTTTCTTTAATTTCATCTGCCCGGACAATTATCTTATTCCCGAAATGCTAACACTTCTCCAGGGATTGTCAATTACCGGGCAAAAGGCGCCTGGGTTACTTATACTGGTGATTTCCCAGCCGGTGGGCGGTTAAAAATGCCTCCCCCGGCAAAATATAAAGTGAACTGACAATCGTTCTTGATGATTTCTTCCAGATCCTCATTTATTACCGCCTCAAGACTATCCGCCGCGCCGCAATTTCATCGATAAAGTAACAGGCAGGAAACATCGCTTCGTAATCATAGAAAAGGACTTAATAGATGCTTTTCATAATCCGCGCGTTTTTTCTCCCATGGTCTTTCAGCAAAAACCTTTTTCCCCGCCTCGGTAATTTCCCATATTCCTCGGGGCGAATCCGCTTTCAGCTAGCCTTCTTTTACCATCATCCATCGTGCCCACCGGGCAGCGTTCCGCCAGCGAGGCGTATTCGGTTCCGAGGCGAGGGGTTCATAATCTACCGGTTCAAGGATGTCTTTCATCGTCTCGCCGACGCGGTCGAGAATTTCGTTCGTTTTTGCCGAACCACCCCGTTCAATCAACGCCTGGAGAATGGGTCCAACATACCGCCTCACAGGTGTTCGTATTCCTCGCGGTAATCGGGGTTGTGCACTTGTTTCTTCATCCTCATCCGGTCCGCTTAAAGCAAATGCTTCCCATTCTTTTCGCAGATTGACAACTTTTTCCTGAAAGGCGGTTAACCATCCCGCTCTTTCTAAAGCCTCCTTTGCCCCTTTCATAATTGCGTTCACAAAATAATTTATACTATTGTGGTAATAATAAATTTCTATTAGAGCTAATAAGTATATTTTAACGGTGGAGTTGAGGTGTTGGGTGGCGAGTTGGGTTAAGTTTTTATTTTTCCAGGCGTTAGGTTTTTGGCTGGATGAAGGGCGGAGAAAAGGGGATGCGGAGGGGGCTAGCCCGGGGCTACCCCCGGGGCTGCTGGTGGGCTAGGGTCAGGGGTGGTGCGAATGGCAGGGTGGGTGTAAGCGGACACGGGAGCGCGGGTGGTTGGTCCAGGGTGAGTTTGTGCGGTAGTGCGGGTGTTTGTTAATGGGTAAGGGGTGGGGTTTGGAGTCGGGTTAGTCGGGTTGGCGGGCCGCGGGTGAGTTTGGTTGACCGCCCGGGGTTTTTCAGTAGAATCTATTTTAAGGCTAAGATGGTCGCGTCCGGGCGGATGGCGCGGTAGTTTTGTGGCGGCCGCCAGGGCGCGGTTTTTTGTTTGAAAATTTGCCGGGGGAGTGAGTTCAGGAGGCTAAGGTGTGGCGTGGGCGTTTCTTTGCGTTTTGCCGCGGTGCGGCGGTTTTTGTGCTGGTGGCGGTGTCTGCCGGCGTTGCTGCGGGTAGCGGGCTGAAGCCCGGGGAGGATGAGTGGCTGGCAAGGTTTGTGGCGTGGCATCAGGTGAATGAGTTTCGGGCGCTGGCAAGTCCGCGTTCGGCAAATCTGGCGTGGTTTGAGGCGCCGCTTTTGCGTTCTTATCTTTATCTTTTTTCTGCTACCGGGGATACATTCTGGCTGGAGCGGTTTGTTTTTCATAGTGATTCGGTTTTGCGGGTGATGCGGGATGTGCCGGATTCCGGGCGGTTCTGGTGTGGTTATCAGGATGGTTTTACGGGCTGGGGGACTACCGTTTATGACCCGGCGGGTTTTTATCAGGCGGTGCCGGATTCAATGGCGCGGGTTTTGTGGCAGTCGCTGGTTCTGGATTTGCAGAATGATTGCTGGGTCTGGGGGCACTGGCCCGCGGGCGGTCTGGGACAGCGGTGGGCGGATGTTGCGCATGCGAATATTGATATCAGTTTTGCGCTCGCGATGCAGGAAGGGGGCAGGGTGTTCGGTGCTGGTGACCTGGCAAGGTTTGGCAGGACTTTGTTGCGGGTGGTGCGGTATTAGGCGCAGGGATAGGGGGTTGGCTTTTTGTTGCCCGGGGCGGATGGTTTAATATAATTTTTTGATGGGGACAAGAGCGAAGGTCGCAGTGCTTTTTACCAGCCCGGAAAGGGTGCTGGATGATTATCGCCGGTTGATTAAGCTGGCGGAGGCGGATAAGTTTCTCAAGCCCGGGGTGACGACGATTTTGAAGGATAACATCTCCTGGCACTATCCGATGCCGGGTGCGAATACGACGCCGTGGCAACTGGAGGGGACAATCGTCGGTTTGAAGGAGCTGGGCTATACCGACCTGGTGGTGGTGCAGAATAAGACGGTGGTGATTGATACGCATAAGGGTGAGGATTTGAATCGTTATGTGCCCATCTTCCAGCGCTGCGGGATTCCGGTGCGGTACAATTTTAAGGATTCGGATATGAAGTGGATTCCGTTTCGTCCCAAAGCGAAGATGCTGGCGCTGGACCACATCTATCCGGAGGGGTTGCGGATTCCCGACTATTTTATCGGGAAGAACATTGTCCATCTGCCGACGGTGAAGTGCCATATTTATACCACGACCACCGGCGCGATGAAGAATGCGTTTGGCGGGCTTTTGTCCACGCACCGGCATTATACCCATACCTGGATTCACGAGACCCTGGTGGACCTTCTGGCAATTCAGCAGGAGATTCACCCGGGGATTTTTGCGGTGATGGATGGTACAACCGCGGGTGATGGACCGGGACCGCGGACGGTGCGACCGGTGGTGAAGAACGTGATTCTGGCGTCCGCGGACCAGGTGGCGATCGATGCGGTGGCGGCGAAGATGATGGGGTTTGACCCGATGAGTATCAAGTATATCCGGCTGGCGCATGAGCAGGGGCTGGGGGTCGGCGATGTGCGGGAGATTGAGGTGGTGGGTGATGACATCAGTAATGAGAACTGGGGGTTCAGTGTTGGCTGGAACTTTCACCGGTTTCTGGGCTGGCTCTCCTGGTATGGTCCGACCCGCTTTTTGCAGAAGTTAATCTTTCGCACCTGGCTGGTGAACATCCCGATTTTTATCTCGGAGTTCAATCACGACTTTATCCACTGGCCGTTTAAGGAGCGGAAGATATTTGAGCGCTGGAAGCGGGAGACCGGCTGGGGCAGGTTGTTTCAGGAGTACGAGAAAAAGGGCTGTCTGCTCCATTAGCCGGTCCGGATATCTGGCGGCTTAATTTATGTTCCCGGTAATGATGGCGATTGGTGGGCTGGGACTGGCGTCCCAGGTGGTGATTTTGCGCGAGTTGTTTGCGGTGTTTGCCGGTAACGAGGTGTCGGGCGGAGTGGTTCTGGCGCTGTGGCTTCTGTGCGAGGGGCTGGGCGGATTGGTTGCCGGACGGGTTAAGGTGGCAGGCGCCAGGTGGGGATGGAACTGGTTTTGGGGTTGCGGGCTGGTTTCGGTTTTGAGTTCAGTGGCGGCGGCGGTGGCGGTGATTTTGTGCCGGCGGGTGCTCGGTTTGCTGCCGGCGGAGAGTGTGAACATCTTTGCGCTTGCCGGAATTACCCTCGTGCTGGTGTTTTTGCCCGCGGCAACGCACGGCGGGCTTTTTGTATTTGGTGCGGCGCTCTGGAGTCAGAGAGAAGAGGAGCGCGGCGTTGCCCGGATTTATTTTTATGAGGCAGCGGGCACGGTGCTGGCAGCGGTTATCTGCTATTTCTTTTTGCTCTCCCGCCTGCCCGGGCTCGGGATTGTTGCGCTGTTTGCCGGGCTGGTGGTGGCGGTGCTGGCGCTTTTGAGTGAGCGGTGGTGGCAGAGGTGGGTGCTGGGGCTGGTGGCGATGCCAATTTTTGTGCTGGTCTCGGGGCCGAACCAGGAACTGGAAAGGCGGTTATGGGAGTTTAACTGGTCAGGACAGCGGGTGCTGAAGGTAAAGGATACACCTTATGCGAAGGTGGTGACGATAGAAAGGGCAGGCCAGCGCCAGGTGCTTTATGATGGGGTGGAGGTGCTCTCGGTGCCGGTGGTTGATGTTGCCGGGGTTGAGGAGATGGCGGTGGTGCCATTTTTGTGCGTGCCTGGAGCAACCCGGGTTCTGGTAATCGGTCAAGGGCTGGGCGGTCTGGTGGGAGAGTTGTTGCGCCGGGATGGGGTTGAGGTGATGGTGGTGTTTAACGACCGAATGCTTTTTGAGGAAATCAGGCGGGCGGGTGGTGCGCTGGTGGCGGAGGAACTGGCTGACCCGCGGTTGCGGGTGGTGCTCGATGACCCCAGGCGCTTTCTCTCCCGAGAGGGTGACGGTTTTGACATTATTATTCTCAGTGGTTCAGCACCGGAAAATCTGGCGGAAAATCGGCTGTTCAGCCGGGAGTTCTTTCTTTTGTGTCAGAGCCGGCTGAATGAAGGCGGGATGATATTCAGCCGGTGTCCGGGTGGGGGCGACAACCTGCCCGCAGAGGTGCGGGCGATTGTTGCCACAAGGAGAAAAACGCTGGCGCAGGTTTTTCCCGAAACCGGAATTTTGGCGCTGGACTTTCCGATGGTTTTTGCCGGCGCTGGGGTTGACTTTTCGCCGGAGAGCCTGGTGACGAGGCTGGCGAGGTTGGACGGTGGATTAAGGGTGTTGACACCGGTTTACCTGGCTGCGCTACTGGACGATTTCCGGCAGGAGATGATTCTTGCGGAGATGGATGAGATGGCGCGGGTGAATACCGACCTGATGCCGGTGGAGCTGTTTTTGAATATGCTCCGTGAAGTGCGGCGTGCGGCGCCGGTTTTCAGTCGTTTTTACCGCGATGCCCGGGTTTTTCTCGCAAGGGTCTGGACAGTGCTGTTGGTGGTGTTTTCCCTTGTGGTTGTTTCTGGTGCGTGGGTAAAGGGCATTTCCTTCAGCCGGGGGGTGGGCATTTTCAGTTCCGGGTTTGCCGGTGCCGGGATTACGCTTCTGGCGATTTTCGGTTTTCAGTTGCGCTTTGGTTCGGTGTACTCCGGGGTCGCGCTATTGCTCTCCGCATTTATGCTGGGGACGGTGCTCGGCGCATTTATCGGGCGCCGGGTAACGCCGCTGTCAGCACGCGCACCGGCACTGCTGAGGCGGTGGTTCATCGCTTTTGAGGCGCTCTTGACCTTTTGTGCCCTTTTGCTTTACCTGCTCAGCCGGTATGGCAACGGTTTCTGGCAGTTTTTGGCTTTACTTTTAGTTGCCGGTATGTGTCTGGGTGCCCAGTTTGCGCTGGCAAGCCGGGAGTTGAAGGGTTATGGCGCGGGCAGAACCGCGGGCTATCTGACAGTGCTTGACTTCAGTGGTGGTGCACTGGGCGGATTGATTGTCGGGGTGTTGGTTGTGCCTCTGTTTGGTGTTGTTCCGGCGGTGCTGCTACTGGGCGGGTTGAAGTTATTGAGTCTGGTCGGTCAATTGTTGACAAGAGGCGGTTATGGTTTTACAATCCAGCGTGCCCAATAAATTGTTCGCCGCGGTTATTGTAATCTTGTTGGTGGTTGTCCCGGGTGCTGCCCAGGATGCGGGTAGTACCGGTTTTCCCGGAATCGGTAGTTTGAGTATTCCCGGGCTTTCGGGTGCGGTTTCGCCCCTGCCCAGCCTGGTGGGTGTGGAGAGCCCGATTATCTCGGACCAGTACATCCTGATGCCCGGGGACCGGTTGCTGGTTACCGTTACCGGTGGCGTTACCTATTCCTATCAGTCCCATGTGACCTATGAGGGCAAGTTGACGATTAATATGCCGATAACAAATCTGGGGCAGAGTTCAGGCGCTACCGCCGCCACGCCGATGCTGGATGTGGTGGATGCGGTAACCGTTTCCGGACTTACCCTGCGGCAGGCGCAGGACACGATGACCAGGGTGATGCGCCGGTATTTCCGCAATGCCGAGGTGAAGTTGACCCTGATGGGTTTGCGTTCGGCAATTGTGTTTGTTACCGGTGAGGTGCTCTATCCCGGCGCCTATAACGCCTCGCCGGTGGAAAGGGTTTCGCAGGTAATCGCGCGGGCAGGCGGTTTCTCGCCCCTGGGTTCCAAAACCAATATCACGCTTTTCCGGGGAGGATTGCCCCATGCCAAGGTGGATGTCGAGAGGTTTGAGAATGAGGGTGACCTTAACGCCAACCCGTTCATTGAGTCGGGTGATGTGATCTATGTGCCGCCGGTTGATGGGCTGGTGACGGTGCGTGGCGCGGTTTTTGGTCGGGGTGAATACCGGATTCGGGTCTCGGCACTGACCACCGAGAAGGAAAGGGTGAGCGAGGGTATTTATGAACTCAAGCCCGGTGAGCGGGTGTTTGATGTTATCCGCAAGGCGGGCGGAATTACACCCTGGGCGGACCTGCACAACTGCTACATTGAAAGGCTGGTGGTGGGTGGTAAGGGGCAACGGCAGCGGATACCGGTGGACCTGCACAAGGCGCTTTTTGAGCAGGACTCCTCTGCCAACATTGAACTGGTTAACGCCGATGTGTTAGTTGTGCCGGCGATTAATTCTTATGTTTATGTTGAGGGTGAGGTGAATAAGCCGGGTTCGTTTCCCTGGTTGCCCAATCTGCGCCTGAGCGACTATTTAGGTCAGGCGGGCGGGCCAACCGAGTACGGTGACCTGAGGCGGGTTGCGGTTATCCGGCAGGGTAAGCGGATTTCCGGAAAGGACAATCCGGTGGTGGAGCCGGGTGACATTGTGATGGTGCCGAGGTACGGTATCAAGTGGTGGCAGGATTACGCCACCATCCTGTCCGCGGTGGGTATACCGGCGGCGTCAATCCTTGTGTCAATTATCGCCCTGCAGCGTTAACGGGTCTTTTGTCAACTACCCCGTCAGGACTTTGCCCTGCCACCCCTGCACCGAAGAGGAATAAATCCTGAATTACTCGCTCAGATAGGGGTGCCGGCGATAACAGGCGGGTTGTTTCGGGCGCGGGGTGTTAACCGCACCTTTCCCGCTGGCTGATTCTGGCAAGGCGCCGGGCGTGCCGGCCGCGCGTGAACCGGGTGGCAAGCCAGATTTTCACAATCCTTTTCATATTTCTGGTGTCAACCCAGTCCGCCCCCAGGCAGAGGACATTGGTGTTGTTGTGTTCCCGGGACAGTTTTGCCAGGGTCGGGTTAAGGCAGAGTGCAGCACGGATGCCCGGGACTTTGTTGGCGGCGATTGACATACCGATGCCGGTGGCACAGATAAGGATGCCGCGCTGTGCCCGTCCTTTTGCCACCGCTTCGGCAACCGCAAAGGCGTAGTCCGGGTAGTCGGTGCGCGCGGTCGAGAATGTGCCCAGGTCGATTACTTTGTGGCCCAGACGGGTGAGGTAGTTTTTCAGTTCCTCTTTGCGGGCAAAACCCCGGTGGTCAGCACCAATTGCGATTTTCATAATGATAATGATGCCGGCGGTTGCCGGTGTTACTTCACAAATGTCAGCCAGCCGTAACGGTCTTCCCGTTTGCCCTCAATCAGGGCGAAGAACTCCTCCTGGAGGCGTTTGGTGATCGGGCCGCATTTGCCGGTGCCGATGGTGATCCGGTCAACCGAGCGAATCGGGGTCACCTCGGCGGCGCTGCCGGTAAAGAACACCTCATCGGCGAGATAGAGCATCTCACGCAGAATCATCGTCTCGCGCACTTCATAGCCGAGTTCCCGTGCCAGGGTGATGATGGTGTCGCGGGTGATGCCGGGCAGGATGGTGGCGTGCAGCGGCGGGGTGTAGATGACACCGTTGCGCACCAGGAAGATGTTTTCGCCCGAGCCCTCGGAGATAAACCCGTAAACATCCAGGGCGATGCCCTCAACAAAGCCGTAGGTTATCGCCTCCATTTTGATCAATTGCGAGTTCATATAGTTGGCGCAGGTCTTGGACATCGCCGGAAAGGTGTTCGGCGCCATCCGGTTCCAGGAGGAGACCATCACATCCACGCCCTGCTCCAGCGCCTCGGGTCCGAGGTATTTGCCCCATTTCCAGGTGATCAGCGCCACCTCAACCGGACAGCCAAACGGGTTGACACCTAGCTCCTTGTAGCCGCGATACACAATCGGGCGGATGTAGCACTCATCCAGTTCATTCTTTTTAATCAGTTCCTCTGTTGCCTGATTGATTTCCTCTTTGGTGAATGGGACTTCCATCCGGTAGATTTTGGCGGAGTTGAAGAGGCGGTTGGTGTGGTCCTGAAGCCGGAAGATTGCCGGGCCCTGCGGGGTTTTGTAACAGCGCAGTCCCTCAAAGACGCCGGTGCCGTAGTGAATCACATGGGCGCAGATGTGAATCGTGGCATTTTCCCAGGGGACGAATTTGCCGTTCATCCAGATGAACCTTGACTTGGTTTCCTCTAAACCCATCTTGCCTCCTTTTTAAAATAAAAGCGGGACCAGCCGGTCCCGCCTCTGAGCCTTTGTACGATAATCAACAATATCAAATTCGGTGCGCTCGCTTTTGCCGATTTAATGGTGGCGAAGGGAATCGAACCCCTGACCCGTGGATTATGATTCCACTGCTCTGCCATCTGAGCTACGCCACCTGATGAGTGATTTTAATGAGAGAACTGGTCTTAGTCAAATGATTTCTTTGGAGAGGTTGTCCCATCCGCGCCCGCGAACATTGGCGTCACTCCTCCGTTAAGCACCCGTACCCGCGACCGGGTTAACCCGAGGTTAACCTCACGAGCGGTCAAGCCGGTTGCCAGCCGGCCAGTAAGGGATGACCATGACCATCTTACCGGAGAAACAACCGGTGGCAATAACTGCTAAATCGCCATCCCGACAACCGCTGGTCTTTATCTGGCGATAAGACCCGGGGCTGACCCGGGGGCAGCCCGGGGCTAGCCCCCCAACCAGGTGGTTGTTTTAACAAACGCAGTAGCAGGCAATTAACGAAATTACCGCATCCGGACCTGTTTTCCTTTTATGGTAATATGTAAACCGGGCGACCACGCCCTCAGGGCTTTGCCCGGCAGGGACAGGGTGGGTTTGCGTTTGTGCACCGGTGCGGCGGATAAGATGGGGGCAGTTATATGTTGATTATTGCAAAAGGTTTGTTATTTTTAGCGAGATGAAAAAAACGCGACCCTTGATTCTGATTACCAATGACGACGGGATTGAGGCGCGGGGTTTGAGGGAACTTTATGACAGTTTGCGCGGGCTGGGTCGCCGGGTGGTGGTGGCGCCCGCAGTTGACCAGTCCGCAGCCAGCCACTCTTTTTCCCTGCGCAAGCCAATCCGGGTGTGGCGGTTGCGACCGGGCTGGTTTGCGGTGCACGGCACGCCGACCGACTCTGTGCTGATTTCCCATCACGGGATATTGCGCGGGCAGATTGACCTGGTGGTTTCCGGGATTAATGACAGCCCGAATTTAGGTGATGATGTGCTTTATTCCGGCACGGTGGCGGCGGCGATTGAGGGCGCGATGCTCGGGATTCCGGCGGTGGCGATTTCCTATCTGAAGGCGGGTGAGAACCGGCAGGCGTTGAACGCTTTTCTGCGCGCGCTGGTGCCCCTGCTGCTGAACGGGGTTTTACCCAGAAAGACGCTTTTGAATGTCAACATTCCTGAGTTGCCGGTGCGAGGTGTGAGGGTGACCCGGCTGGGTAGGCGGATTTACCGGGATATGGCGCTGAAGCAGAGTTTGCCCGATGGCGGGGTGTCGTATACGATTGACGGTGAGATGGGTTTTGCCCGAAGCCGGGGTTCAGATTTTGAGGCGGTTTACTCGGGTTATATCTCGGTTACGCCCCTGCATCTGGATATGACCCACCATTCTGAAGTGAGCCGGCTGGAGCGGGCGTTCCGGCGCCTGGGGATAATTTAGCGGGCGGGAGTGGCTTTTTGGGCGGTGGCGGTGTTGCCCAGGGCGTCGCTTGCCCAGATGGCGACCGTTTTTACTTCTACTCCGGCAGGAATCTGATAGGTAAAGGTTTCGGTGGCTTCGTCGTAGATGCCGTCATCCGGTTCCAGGGGGAGCCAGGTTCCGGCGTTAATCGCAATCCGGCAGGAGGCGATGGGCGACAGTTCGTCAATTACCTGCCAGGTGACCCGGCGGGAAGAGATGTTCAGGTTGGTGATGCGGGGCGGGGTGTTGTCAATGACAAATGGTGCGCTGATGCGTTCGGCGGTCAGGGCGGTTGCAAAGGGGCGGTCAATCCGGTCGCTCGCCACCAGCCGGAGGTAGTACCAGCCGTCAGGGATGGTGCGGGTGTCAAGTTCGTAACGAGTTTCAGTGAGGCTGGTATCCAGTGGTTGGTAGTTGTTTTCCTTTTCCGCACGGATGAACAGGGCGAAGACAAGGGAGTCGGTGTCCGGGTCAGTGGCGTCCCAGGAGATTTGCCGGCGGAACTGGGGGTTGCCGCGGCGGGCATCAACCTCCGCGACCTGGCTGATTTCCAGGCGGTTAATCACCGGTGCACGGTTGACCGGGCGATAGAACAGGTCAACCCGTTCCAGTTCCGGGGTGCGGTCCGGGAAACGGCTGGTAAAACTGGCGCGCCACTGGATAAACCGGGCGGGCGGTGAGGCGACTTTGCCCGGTAGCCGGTTAAGCGGTTGCCAGTTGCTCCAGGTGGAGTCAGGTGTTGCAGAGTTGCCCGAGCGGGTGGCAATGACCAGTTCGGTGCCGGCGGGGATTGAGCCGCGGATTTGCAGCTGGCCGAACTGTGCCGGGTTGCCGCAGTCAAAGGGCAAACTGGTGAGCGAGCCAGAGTCGGCATGGGCGGCGGTGATGATTGAATAGAGCCGTGCCGGGCTGGCGGTGCCGAAAAAGACATTTCTACCCGATTGGGTGATGCCGGTTATGCCGGATTCCTCAACCCGGGCAAGGATGGCGGGCCGGGCAGCACTGTCAAGGGCGTAGATGATACCGCGGTTGCCGGTGAGGACAAAAAGGCGCTGGCTATCGTCCAGATAGAGGTTATAAATCACCGAATCCGGACAGGACCACTGCCAGGTGAGGATGCCGGCGCGGTCTAGGGCAAAGACCGCAGGCCGGTTTTGCCCGTCCTGACCGCCGCTCTCAGGGTTGGAGTTGCCGGCAATGTAGATTCGGTCTCTGCCATCCGCAACGATGGCGCGCACCTCCTCTAACGGTGTGTCGTAGAACACCGTGACCCGGGGCCGGGCATCAGGGGTGGAGAAGGTCAGGCGATACACGATTCCTTCCGGCGCGGTTCCGACCAGAAGTTCCGAACCCGGTTGCAGCCAGCAGAGGGCGGTGAGGTGCGCCTGCGGGGCGGTGAAGATGGTTTGCTGTCTGCCATCCGGATAGAGACGCAGGAGTTTGCCTCCGGCCCCGGTGGCGCAGATGAGGGTGCGGTCCGGTGCGGGCAGAAGGGATGGGATGTAGGTGGCACCGGTGAGAGTGATGAGGTGCGGGGTGCCGCCGGGTGCGGTGCGGTAGATTTTGCCGTCCGGGGTGGTGCCGAAGAAGATGGTGCCATCAGGCAGGACAGCCAGGGCAAGGAGTTCGTTCGCCTTGTCCTGATAGATTTTCTGGAGCCGGTTACTGCCCCGGGGTTTGCGATAAAGCGCGGTGCCGGCGGTCAGGTAGAGGTTGCCCGGCCGGCCCGCGGCAAGCTGATAGATTGATGTTTCCTCAAGCGCAGCGATGGGCAGGAGTGCGGGGCCGAGTTTGATGGTGCCGGTTGCCGGCAGGTAGATGTTTTTGTGTTCAATCCGGTCAATGTTATTAAACAGCTCTTCTGCGGGCAGACATGTCCAGACTGCGGCGTGCCCGGTAGATAAGATAGGCAGTAAGAATAAGAATAGGTTGCCTCTCATTATTTATTTACCTCCAGTTCCAGGCGGGCAGAACCAGTGACCACCCGCCCGACATTGACCGGGATTTTAAATAAAACGCTGGAGCCGGTGGGCTGGACCGAACCGCCTTTTATCTCGGAACTGAATAACTGACGGAGTGAAGGCGGGACCTGGGGCAGTTCCTGGCTGGCAACGGTGAGCCCGGGTCTGGTGGTGTAGCCGGCAATGAGCAGTTCATCCTCCTGACCGGATTCGGCGACAAGTTGCAGGAGTTGTTCCAGGGAGTTGGGTTTGATAAGCAGCGGGGCACGGTTCGCTTCACCGGCAAGGAATTCGTCGCGGGAGGAGATGGTGATATATACGGTGCCGGGCGGAGTGGCAGCGGGCAGCGGAATGGATACGGTTTTCTCTGTTTCTTCGCCCCGGTAGGTGCGCAGTCGGAGCCGGATGTTAATGGTGTCACCGGGTTTCGCCCGGATGCGGTCGGTGATGGCAGCAATGAGGGTGGCGGTGTTGCGCTCGAGGGTAAAGTTCAATTCCATTTCCACCCGGGTTAGTTCCACCGGCTGGAATTCATTTTCGAATAGCAGTTTCAGTTCCGCCTGGGTCTGTTCGTAGAGTCGGGCAATCGGGTTAACACCGGCAAAGGTGTGTTTAATTTCGGTTTGTTGTCCGTCTCTAAAGATGAGCCGGAGCCGGCTGAAAATGGTCGCCTCTTCCAGTGTGCCCTCGGTCTGGAGCGCCACATCGACAATGCCGATCGGAATGAGGAGGGGGGTAAGTTGTTCATGCCGGGCAGTGCGGAAGTGGTAGGCGTCGCGCGCGACCGGTGAGTGGACCCGGACCGTAACCGGGAGCATCGGCGCGGGTGTGCCGATTGTGCCGGCAATGCCACAGTAGCGGTCCTGGGTGATGGTGCCGATTGGTGGTCCGGGTGAAAATATCTTAAACGATGTGGCGAGTGAGGGCATCACCGAGTGGATGACACCGCCGGTCATCGGCAGTTCGACATCACCGGCAAGGAAAAACGGGTGACCGAATCCGATGATTCTGTTCCCCTCGCGATGGGTGATGGTGCCGACCGCCGCAGCGCGGACATCGCCATCAAGCAACGCCACGCCCACCACACCGCCCGGGACCAGGTCAGCGGTGTCAACTTTGCCGCTGGCACTGGTGAGTGCGCAGGGCATCATTTCCCAGGAGTTCAGGGTGGGTGAAATTATTTCTTCGAGCAACGGAGAAAGACCGGAGATAGCAACAGGGATAGGCAGGTGATTGATGCCGCCACGCGGGGCGCCAGAATTTTTTCCTTTCCCGCCCGAAGGGGTGTCCCAGATTTTTAGCATCTCGGCGATAGGTGTGACACCGGCAAGTGGCTCTTTGGCAAAGCCCCAGGCGTAGGCAACCGCACCGATCAGTTTGCCATCAATGTAAACCGGACTGCCTGACATCCCGGCAATTACCCCGGACTTTTCCAGTCCGGCACCGGACAGGCGACAGAGAATCAAATCACCCCGGGGAGACACCTTACGCATAACATCCACCACTTCAACCTGGAACTGTTCCGGTTTGGTGCCGGAGAAGACGGACCAGCCCACACCTTTCATTCCGGGTTTGACCTCATCAACGGTCATAATCGGGATGGCAAAGGTGATGACGGGCAGAAGCAGGGCAAGGAGCGGTAGTGCCGGTGCCGGCACCGCTTTTGTATCAGTCATTGTAGTGCCGGGCATAGGAGCGGGCGATGTCAATAACATTTTTCGCGACCGTTACCGGGTCGGCGCCGACCAGGACAAAGAGCGGTTCCTTGCCCCAGCCCCGGGTTTCGTAGAAAATCTCCGGGACTTCGCCACCAGCACTGGCGATGAGTTCCTGGACTTTCCAGGGCATAGAGCCCCTTTCCTTGCCGATCAGTTGTTCCGGTTCCCGGCTGCGGTCAATCACACCGATTTTTGCGCCCCGGCTTTGTGCCCAGCGCTGGACCACCGCAAGGATCTTTTCATTCCAGCGGAAGTTGATTGCGGCACGGATTTCCGGTGCGAAGGGGCGCAACTGGATGAGCAATCGGGCGAGGTGGTCGGAGGCGCCGAACTCAACCTCACCACAGGCTCTGGGCTTGCCGCGCACCACCGTAATCCTGCCATCAACTGCGGCAACATCAGCCGGGCTGAGAGCATCAGGCAGGGCGAAGGCGATGTTGGTGCGAACCTCCGGAACAAGGGGGACGAACTCCGGACAGTTCTCCAGGAGGGTGAGCGCCTCTCCCAGTCGACCAATTATCTTTTCTTTTAACTCGTTCACCCGGTCATCGCCTTAAAGTATGCCTGCCAGAACGGGTCCTCTTTAACCGGTAGCAACTCTTCCTCAGTGCCGTCTTTTCTGATGAATCGGCGTTTGCTACCGGTAAACTCACCCAGTTCGAAGATGGGCAGGTTTGCCGATTGCGCCGCGGCACGCAGCCCGGGCATCTTTTCCGGCGGGACCGCTGCCACCAGCGTTCCCTCGCTTATCGCAATCAGGGGGTCAATGTTGAAGTGGGCGCACATCTTTGCCACCGGTTCCGGAATGGTGATGCGCGACTCGTAGACGGTGACACCGATACCGCTTGCCTCGGTCATCTCGTAGATGCCGCCGAGCAGTCCGCCCTCAGTGGCATCGTGCATCGCCCGGGCAAAATTTCTACATACGAGCGCATCCGGGACCACCGTCATCTGGTAGAATAAATCTTTTGCCGCATTGACCGTTTCCTCGGGCAGAACCTTTTTCAATGCGGTTTCTGCCTGCAGGGCTAATATGGCGGTGGCTTCAATTGCCGGACCCTTGGTTACCACCAGGATATCACCGGGGCGGGCAGCGGATGCGGGAGTGATTTCACTCTCTTCACCAAATCCCCACACGGTGCAGCCGCCGTTCAGCGGGTAGGAGATTCCCGGATACACGCCGGTATGTCCGCCAACGATGCTGATACCCAGTTTCTGGCACTCTTCGTGCACCTGTGTCCAGATTAAGTTGACCGTTTCTCCGGTTGTTTCGGGCGGGAAGAGCAGGCAGATGGAGAGGAACTGCGGTTTAATTCCCATTACCGCAACATCGCTGGCGCAGATGTGGACAATACTCCAGCCGAGATAGGGTAGAAGCACCGGTAAACCGAATGTCGGGTCTTCGGCAACCGCCATAACCTTTCTTTTGCCCGGTGGGGCATCGTCAATGGCAATGACCGCGGCATCCACGCCATGTTTCGGGCCCAAGAGGACCCGTTCCGAGGACGCTCCCAGAAACGGGAAGATGAGTTTGTTAAATGATTCCGGGTCTAACTTACCGATGTTGGGAAGATCGGTCATAGGCTATCCTCCTTTGCTGGCAGATGTTATCTTTCTGAGCTTAGCGTAGTAGTACCGGCAACTTCCGGCACTGCTACTGTAATTTAATACTAATTTCTTGATAGGAATTGTCAATAACCTCATGGGCTACCGGTATCGGTACCGCCATCTTCTCCACCCCGAAAGGCGGCATCCACCGCTGCCTTGATATCTTTAAATTCCCTCATATTTAAAAGGGTCACACCTAATCCCAATGATGGTGGGCGCCAGCGGGCACCAGAGAGGATGCTCATTATCTCGACCCTTTCAATCGGGCCGTATTTTTTAAAGAATTCATCATTAAGCAGGTCGTGGAGGTTTTGCCAGCCGACCGGGGTGAGTTTGGGGAGAGAGCCGGTAAGGAGGATACCATCCGCTTTGAGCCCGAGGGAGAGGGCATCGCGGTAGTAGTTGGTCAGGACGATTTTGTTCTGGGGGTCGGAGACAAACCAGGCGGTTTTTAGCGTCGGGTCAAAGGCAAGATAGATTTCGAGATGGCCGAAGGTGGAACGAAAGTTCTGCTGGAGCGGGGTTTTATTGGTGAAGGCGTTATCGTAAAATGATTTTAAAAGTCCGGAGTTGGTAAGTATCTTCTGCGCGGGTTTGTCGGCGTGAATTTTGTTGTAACCATAGTTCTGCATAATTGCGTTGAGCGGGTCCGAGGCGTCAAAGCGAGGCAGGCTCGCCAGCATCAGTCCACAGCCAATGCGCGGGCTGAGCCGGGCAAAGGAGATTTCAATTGAGCGGTGGGTGTCAATGCGGAGTTTTTCCGGCATAGCACCTTCTCCTTACACCCCGCGGATTTTGCGCCGGAACATCCGTGCCTCCCACTCATCAGTGGCGAGGTGGTTGACAAACTGGTCGATACCGTTGCTGCGCAGCCAGTAGTTGCCATTGCCGATAACGATTAAGCCGCGGCGCACCCAGTTGTAAATGGTGGATTCGTCTTTGGTAAGTTGCACATAGGTGCGGAAGTCGTCCACCGGTTTCAGGGTATCGGTGTCCAGGACAAAGGCGATCAGGACCAGGGGAAAGGTTTTGATGACAATCTTAAAACTGGGTGGAAATTCGCCCTTGGCGGGTAGCACTTCCAGACCGGTAATGTTGTTGGGGTGCAGGAGACGGTCGAGGTTGAACTCCGGCGTGAAGCCGAGGCGGTTGCCGATTACACCGATACCGACATTCTGCAGTTCGATATTCTTTTCTCCGGGCTTCATTAACCGCATCATCCGGATCTTAAAAAAGGCGGTCTTCTGGATGGAGAGGAGTTCCCGGAAGATACAGTAGGTCATTATCGAGGCAACACCTTTACGGCGATAACCTTCCTTTACCGCAATGTCCCAGAGGATTACTCCGACACCGGGCGGGTCGCGCTCGATGTAGGCACGGCCGATCTGCTGTCCATCAAGTGATGCGAAGATGTTTGCCTTTTTTGGGAAGATTTCGGTGACAATTTCCATCTCCTTGCCGGCAAGCGGACCCTCGCGGATAAGGATATGGGTGTGGTCAAGCCAGTCAAAGCGCGGGCCGATGCGCCCGGGGTTCCAGACAAAGGGCTTTTCCCGAACAAAGGTGGAGCGGAAGAAGCTGGCGATGGAGCGGATAATCGGCAGGTCAGAGAAGCCCATATTAACGCAAGAGGTTAGGGTTTAGTGCTACCGCCTGTTCCAGCGCCTCGACCGCCTTGTCTTTCTGCCCTTTATCCCGGTAGGCGATGCCGAGGTTGTACCAGGCGCCAGCATGCTTGGGGTTGAGTTTTATCGCCTTCTGGTAGCAACTGATGGCGTTGTCCAGGTCTTTTGCCTCGTAATAGGCACGTCCCAGGTTGTAATAGGCGGAGACGAGGTTGGGGTCATGCTTTATCGCCTCCCGATACCAGCGAATCGACTCCTGCACCTTGCCCTGCTCAAGATGGATATTGCCCAGCGCCAGATAGGCAGGGCAGTACTCGGGATTAACCTCAATCGCCATCTGAAAAGCCGCCACCGCCTGGTCAGGCATCGTCATCTTCTCGTAAGCCAGCCCCATATTGTACCAGGCCTCGGGGAACTTCGGGCTGAGCTGCACCGCCTTTTTGTAAGCGGCGATGGACTGCCGATACTGATTTGCCAGCGCATAGGCGTTGCCGAGGATATGGTGGATGGTGGCGGAATTCGGCGACAGTTTTAGCGCCGACTCCAGCGCCTTTATCGCCTTGTCGGGCAGGTTCTTTCTCAAATAGCATACCGCCATATCTCGATAGGTTTCAGCTGAATCCGGGAACAGTTCCAGCGCCCGCTGGTAGTTCTCAATCGCCTTGTCCCAGAGCGCCTGGGAGAAGCAGGTGTTGGCGATGCTGGCGTAAACCAGCGCCATCAGGTCAGACAGTTCCAGCCGTTTGCCCGAGAGGAGGGGGGTGAAGGAGAGGGGGACCGGTTTGGCGGGGTCCCAGTATACGCTCCGGTTATCAATCAACACCTCAATGCAGATGCTTCCCGAGTCGTACACATAGCGCACGGCGAAGCCAAGTTTTCGGATGATGATGCTATCCAGAACGGTCAGACCGATAATATTGCCAACACCCGGGCGATTGGAGAGATAGGCGTCAATTGTTTTAGTAAGCAGGAATCCGCCCGGTCCAGAGGAGACCCGGTTGGGTTTCATCTGCCACAAACGCTCCCGGACACCCAACAACAGCCGGAACTGGGGTTCAAAACCAGCCCGGCGACCATCGAGGGTAACCAGTTCCAGGACCTGGACAACCCCGGGCGCGGATACGATGCGCTTGAACAGTTCATCAAGTCGCTTTCCGTATTTCTCAAACTCGGCGCGGGCACGCAATCCGCAGATGATCAGCATGCCGTAGGCGAGTGCGGATGCCGGTCCGAGTTCCTGACTGATGAGCTGGACCGCTTCCAGCAACTTGCGGGCGGATTCCGCCACCTGGCGCGGCTGGACCACTGAACAGGAGTGGATTTCCGCAAACCGGCGTGCCTCGGAAAGCGGGATTATCCCCAGGGCACGCTGGATTAACTCCTCCCGCTCCTCACCCCGAAAGGTTCGTTCTTTCAGTTCTTCCTGAATGAGGAGCGCCTCGGCATAGGAGCGATAGATTTCCAGTTCGCGTTGGAGCGGGTTGAGTTCGGTAAAAGGGACTTTGATTTTGGGAGACGGGGAACCGACGAGCCCAGAGAGGTGCAGTGCCGCTGCCGGATGTGTGCCCTCACGCCAGGCGTGAAGCCGGTGAAGGTGATAAGGGGGGAGGCTTTCCGGGTAGCGCCTGCTGCTTTGCTCAAGGAGAAAATCTACCGCCTGAATCGCCTCTTTCAGCCTTTCTGGACTGATTGGTCTATTTTCCATCAGCGTAACCCGTTAAGTTATAGTATATCATTAAATCGTCAAGTGGTCAAGTTAACATTTTGCTGACCGATATTCCGGAATGTGTCAGCGGTAAACTTGCCTGATTTAAATGATTTTGCGTCCAGGATGTTTAACAGGAAGCGGATATTGGTGGCGATTCCGGTGATTGTCGTTTCGGAGAGGGCGCGGTGGAGGCGCCGGATAGCCGATTCCCGGTCCGGTGCCCAGGCGGAGATGATGCCGAGGAAGAGGTCGTAGTAGGGCAGAATCTCGGTGCCCGGGGTAAGAAACGAATCAACCCGGACATTTGGTCCGGAGGGCAGGTGCAGGTCGGTGATGGTGCCGAGTGATGGTTCGAAGTCCGCACCCGGGTCTTCGGCATAAATCTGGCAGGCGAGCGCCTGGTTAAATAGAGGTTGGGGCTGGGAAGTTGCGGTCGGTTCCGGTTCGGTGAGCAGGTGTAACTGTTCCTGGATGAGGTCAATGCCGTAACGGAGTTCCGCGAGGGGATGAAATTCCGGCAACTGGTGCTGAAAACGATGGAAGTAGACATCACCGGCACCGGTGATGAGAAATTCCACTGTTGCAACACCAGTGAAGTTTAGCGCCCGGGTCACCGCGTTTGCCCAGTCAAATATTTGCTGCTGTTGGGTTTTCAGTCCGGGCGCGGGTGATTCGGCGATAAGGTTTTTGCCTGCCCGGGCAATTGAGATGTCCGTTTCACCCCAGATGGTCACCGTGCCATTTCCGGTGGCGCTGAGCAGAACCGCAATCCGCCGGGTCGCGGGAAGGAATTTTTCTATGAACACCGCGGGGGTGGTGATTCCACCGGCCAGGGCAGCGTCAAATAGCGCCCGGGTTTCTGCCTGGCACAGCCGGAACTGGTTTTCAATGTCCTTTTCCTGCCAGATGAGCCTTTGCTGGCGGGTGTTTTCCGCCACTGGCCGGACAACCACCGGCAGCCCGAGTGCGGAACTTATTTTCACCGCATCCTGGGGAGTGGTGACCGCACCGTCCGAACCGGGCAGGACCGCAACATCAGCCTTTTTTACCTGTTCGCGCACCGCCAGCCGGTCATTCAGGAGCCGGAGCAGGTCCGGTGGCGGACCGACCCAGACAAAGCCGGAGTTCAGGACCGCATCGGCAAATTCCGGGTCGGTGGCAAGGAAGCCGGTGCCCGGGTGGATGGCGGAGCTGCGGGTAACCTCAGCCGCGGAGAGGATGCGGGAGATGTTGAGATAACTGTCCTGAGCTGGTGCCGGTCCGATACATATCGTCTCATCGGCGAGTCCGACCGGCAACGAGTCCCGGTCCGCTTCTGAATAGACGATGACCGTTTTAATTCCCCGGTCCCGGCAGGAGCGGATGATGCGCAGTGCCCAGTAGCCCCGGTTGGCGATTAACAGTTTCTCCAGCATCCCGGGGAGAGGGTTTTAAGCCCGCTCAACATAGGTGTTGGTGCGGGTGTCAATGCGGACCCGGTCGCCAACCTTGATGAAAAACGGGACATCAACCACCAGGCCGGTGGAGAGCCGGGCGGGTTTGCCACCACCGGTAGCGGTGTCACCGCGGTAGTTGGGTTCGGTGTCCACCACTTCCAGGACGACAAACATCGGCGGGTTGATAATCATCGGCACCTGGTCGACATAGCCGATTTCCACCTCAATCCCTTCGGTGAGGTAATAGATTTTGTCACCGAGCGCCTCTTTTTTGATGGGGAACTGATCATAGGTTTCCAGGTCCATAAAGTAACAGTTGGTGTCGTCCGCATACAGGAATTGCCCGCGGCGTCTTTCCAGGTCCACAGTTTCCAGTTTAATCTCGGATTCAAAACTTTCTTCAATGGTGGCGCCGGTGCGGATGTTGCGGATTTTTGTCAAAACCCGGGCCCGGCGCTGGGCGGTCCTGGTCCGGGAATAGGACAGGACCTCATAGATTTCACCGTTGTATCTGATTAAAAGTCCGGTGCGAAAGTCGTTAGGTGTTACCATGGTTCACTCCTTAAAGTATGAGGATTTTTTTACTGGTTCTGGTGAGATTGATATAGCCATTTTTTGTGATAAAGACCATATCCTCGATTCGCACCCCGCCCCGGTGCGGGAGATAGACGCCCGGTTCCACGGTGACGACATCGCCGGGCTCTAGGGTCTGGGTGCTGGTTTTTGCCAGGGGTGGTTGTTCGTGGACCTCAAGCCCGACACCGTGGCCAAGGCTGTGGCCAAAGAACTGTCCGAATCCGGCACGGTTCAGGTGGTCGCGGGCGGCAAGGTCAACCAGTTTGCAGGGGACACCGGGTTTGATAATGTCCAGCGCCTCCTTTTGGGCGTTGAGCACCGCATCATACACCTGGCGCAGTTTCGGGTCCGGTGACCCGAGGAACACGGTGCGGGTCATATCCGAGCAGTAGCCGTTAAACCGACAGCCCAGGTCAAAGGTGATACAGTCACCCCGGCGCAATCGGCGCATTCCCGGACGGGCATGGGGTTTTGCCGCATTTTCTCCTGATGCGACAATTACCGGAAAGGCGGGTTCACCCAGCCGGCGGAATCTGAATTCAATTTCCACCGCCAGGTCCTTTTCGGTTACGCCCGGCTTGATTAAGGGCAGGATTGCGTTAAAGATTTTTTCGGTAATCCGCTGCGCCTGCTGGATTAATTTCAGTTCCTCGGGTCGCTTGGTGCGGCGCAGTTCCAGGACCAGGTCCCGGCAGGGGATGAGTTTTGCTTTCTTCACCTGCTGGCGGAGCAGTTCGAACCGGGCAAGGGTGAGGTGATTTTTTTCCACGCCGAGCCGGCGGATGTTTTTCAGGTCTTCAACCGGAAATGAGGCGTAAAGGTCACGCTCCAGCACTCGGGAGGCGCACCCCTGCACCTCGGTCTTTATCTGCTCCTGATAACGGAAATCGGTATAAAATGTTGCTCGCTTTCGGGTAACAAGCATCATACCGTTGGAGCCGGTGAACCCGCAGAGGTAACGGATATTGGTCAGGTTTGTGACCAGATAGCCGTCCAGTTTTTCCCGGACGAGCGCCTTTTGCAGGCTGCGAATCTGTGTATTCATAATTGCTTCTGATTTTAAAGCCCGAATCCAGGTAGTCAAGAAAACCAGTTAGTGCGGTTTTGCGTTGTGCCCTATCTGTTAGGGCCAGATTTTCTAAAAAAATAACGGTGTTTTTGTTGTCCCGCGAGAAAAATGCTGGATAAGTTTTGCAATG